>X430_Giraffe__coassemble_58_pt1 | contig 21825 bp, 8 predicted proteins | sample X430_Giraffe__metabat2_high_PE_008 | metagenome-assembled genome bin X430_Giraffe
GAAAATATAGACCTATACTACAAAAATAAGCCACGGATATTTGCAACTGTGCCCTAATATGGTTCCATTTACATTCGGTTGACCTACTCCAACAGATCCTTGTTCTATTTGTTCCCAATAATAACCTGATTCAAAATAGAATTTGACATATTGAGGCAAAACAGCATCATAAGTTTGAACTCTGATCAAATATGAAGCATAAATAGCTTCTTCTGTCAATCCTTGTACCAAATATGACTTACCGACAGTTGCACCAGTCCTAGCAAACAGTATATCGCCATCACTTAATTGATATGAATTTGCTTTATTTTCATCGAAATCAGTATAAGGAACAGAATCCCACTGTACGCTATTGTTTTGAATGTCCGTAATACGTAAAAGTTTGTATTTTCCACTTGCTTTTGCGGATTCACTTACACCATACAAAATAGATTTTGAAATAATATTTACAGTTGTCCACTCCCACGAATTTGGAATTTCAAACGGCACGTTCTCATAATGGGGCGTATCAGAAGTGCCATGTTTCTTTGAGCATAAGATGGAGGCGCGACTTGCAGAATATTATATTATATGTGGCTATAGGGGAATGACTAAGTGCGTGAATCTGCCACCTGAGATGATTGTGTGGGAGTAAAGGGGGGGATAAAGATTAAGGATTAACGATGAGCGAGAGATGAGGGATGAGAGATGAAGATAGAAGACATTTGCTTGTCACGCATACGTCTACACTCCTAAGCGAAGCGTCACTCCCATACTCCTACACTCCATTTAACTACGTAATTTGGATTAAGGATGAGAGATTAAGGATGAGGGTTTGCTTGCTTAGCTCCCTCTCCAGGGAGAGGGCGGGGGGAGAGGCCGCCTTCTAACTCCCTTTTACTCCTAAAATAGATACACTGATTATCAACGCATTGCAAAAAGGTAATTATAGGGGTAGCGGGATAATGTTTTGAAAAAGAAGGAAAATGATGTAACTTTGCATAAGAAATGAGGCGCTCGGCAAAACACAAATGCTAGCTATGTGATTCTGCTCTCGCTGTAAATTTCTTTGCAATGTCGAAAGGAAACGCCTTGCGACAAGATGTCCGGACAAAACATGAGAAACACAAATTTATTTTATTAACCTTATTAATTTAATAGTAAAGATTATGGCAGTATTTTATCGATTGATGAAGAACAACAACTCTAAGAGTGCACAGTATGGTAAGTGGTATGCAAAGGCAGTGGCAACACAGGTGATGGGAACGGACGAGATAGCTGAGGTGATACAGCGCAACTGCTCGGTGAAGAAGTCGGACGTGAAGGCGGTGCTTGAGGAGCTTGTGGAGGTGATGAACAGTGCATTGCAGGACTCAAAGCGAGTGAAGCTCGATGGATTCGGCTCGTTTAAGATAGGTTTGAAGACTGCTCCTGCTGACAGCGCGGCTGAGTTTAATGTGCGCGACAATGTGACTTCGCTCCGTGTGAACTTCCAGCCTATAGCTAAGGTGGACAGCAACGGCACTCGCTCAAAGGTATTTCTCACTGGTACCTCGGTGAAGGAGCTTCCTAAGAATGATGTGGATAAGGACGAGGAATAAATCCTAATCAGTCAACTAAAATCAAATGACTGAATTGGGATAAGAGACTGAATCCTTTAAAAAACTAATTACACTCTAATCATCCGAATTGAAAATTGAGAAATCCGAGATGTGAGAGTGTAATTAGTGTGCAAGCCCAAAGGCTTTGCAGTCATTGTTAATCATTATAATCAGTAGTCAATCTTGACTCTCAGGCGCAGGGTGTGTTTCTGGCTCTTGTCGATAGAGTATTTCTTCAGCACGCCAGGACCACAACTGCTGTTGCCGATGCCAAGCACGGCGCAGTCGATGCTTACATAGGTTTGACCATTAGGATAAAGCTCGTAGTCGTGGGCTGTATCTGCCAGTTGCTTTGCGCTGTATGGCAGGGCTGAGAAAGAGAAGGTGCTGTCGACGGCTGTCACGGTGAGGGTAGGCACACCATTGCCGCTGAGGATGAGCACGCTGCAATCGCCATGATTGCCACCGTCTTGCGGACGGGCATAATGGGTGTAGGTGGCGCCAACCTTATTCTCATACCAGCCTATAGGACAAGAGGTGAGGCGGTCGGGGTAGTTTTCCCATGGACCGCGGCCATACCACTTAACATTATCGTATTGTTCTGGCAGTGTGGCGCAGAAACCAAGGCGTGGCAGCTCTGGCAATTCACCACGGCATTCGTAGGTCTGGGTGAGCTCAAACACATTGTGGCTGAGTGGCGCAAGTTGCGTTGTTACTATGATGGAGCCTTTCTCAACTGGTGCTATTTCTGGTTTCTTGGCATCGAAATATGAGAACTGGTATTCAACGGTATTGTCGTTGATGCGCTTAGCCTTTGGCGCATCAATGCCGTAGCGTGTCCAGTCTTTTGCCAGCCAGTTGCCAAAGCTCTTGTCGTTGTCGGTTGGTGCACGGAAGAAGTTAGGTGTAAGCACATTGTCGAGCTGACGGGTAAAAGAATTGTTTGCATATGATGCATTCAACTTGTCGACTTGTATACCATTCAACTTGTTTACTTGTGAACTTACAACCAAAGGATTGTCAGAGATTACTATCTGTTCGCTGATTATCTCATAACCTGCTTCTGCCCATGGATGCTTCTCTTTCAGACGGCAGCTGATGTTGAGGCGAAGGTCGTTATCGGATGAGGGATTAGGGATGAGGGATGAGAGGTTAATGGCAGAGTCGCCATTATTAATTCTTACTTCTTCACTCTTTACAATCTTTCCGTTTTCTTGCAACTCAACATGGAATTGATATGTGCTTAGGGGATACAGACTGTAGAGATTGCGCACAATAACATCGGTGCCATTGAAATGGAACTGGATGGGTGAGTAGACTTTTTTCACCTCTTCATATTTAGGTGTTGTCTCACGATTGCTCATAATAACACCGTTGAGGCAGAAGGCCTTGAGGTTAGGCTTGTCGCCAAAGTCACCGCCATAGCCTATCTCCATCTTGCTTGCTGCACGTGGACGCTGACCGTCTGGGCGGCTCCACACGCAGTTGCGATCGATGCCCTGGTCAACCCAGTCCCAAAGGAAACCGCCAAGCATATGTGGGTGTGAGTAGAACTCATCCCAATAGTCTTTGAGATTGCCTAAGGCATTGCCCATGCAGTGGCCATACTCGCTGGTCATGATGGGGCGGGGATGCTTAGTTGACAAGTTGACAAGTTGACGAGTTGACGAGTTGCTTGATTCTGTTGGTAATGGCCTTTGGCTCCCTTTAACTCCCTTTAACTCCTGAACTCCTTCACTCCTTGAAACACTCCTTTGATTAGCAATCTCCATCAGACGCTCCCAGCGGGCATTCTCGGCTCGCTCAGCATCGCTGCCCTCTGGAATGCCTGGGTTGAGATACTCTTGCATAACACGGGTGTAGAAACGGCTGATTACATCAACGGTGTATGGGTCGTTGCCATTCTCGCCTTGGGCTCCCTCATAGTGGATGAGGCGTGTTGGGTCGAACTCACGAAGCCATGCAGACATGGCGGCGTGGTTGGCGCCATAACCGCTCTCATTGCCAAGACTCCAGAAGATGATAGAAGGGTAGTTCTTATCTCGCTCAGCCATACGTACACAACGGTCCATAAAAGCGGCATGCCAGTCGGGTGTGCTTCCAAGGGTTCCGCGGAGACCATGGCTCTCTATGTCGGCCTCGTCCATGACATAGATTCCCAGACTGTCGCACAGTTCATACCAACGTGGCACATTGGGGTAGTGGGCGGTGCGCACAGCATTGATGTTGGCTCGCTTCATAAGGATAATGTCCTGAAGCATGCGCTCTTCGGTCATCACGCGTGCTGATTGTGGGTCGTGCTCATGGCGGTTTACTCCGCGCAACTTAATAGGATTGCCATTAACCAGCACCTGACCATCGACAACACAGACGTGGCGGAAACCAATGCGCATATCGGTTTGCTCGATGATGCGGCCTGTGGAGTCGGCAAGCTGAAGATGTAGTGAGTAGAGGTTGGGATACTCTGCCGACCACTCTTTCGGAGTTTTTACAGGTATAACCATGCGCTCGAACTTACGGTAGCCTCGTTGTGGGAACCACTCGTTCATATTGGCGGCTTTGTGACTAAGGTCGAGAATATCTTCTATCGGTGTGGTCTGGCGGCCAACTTCCTTGCCTTGGTCATCGGTAAGTATAGCGGTGAACTTACAGCCCTTGCCACGCTCATTGCCATAGACAGCAAACTCGGGATCGAGTTGGAGGAGGTAGGATTCAGTTGATGAGGAACCTACCCCTAACCCCTCCCGAAGGGAAGGGGACTCAGATGACAAGTTATTAGCATCTAAAGGTAATGGCCTTTGACTCCCTTTAACTCCCTTTAACTCCTTAACTCCTTCACTCATAAAAACTGGCACGGTGCGTACAGCTATATCGCTGAGGCGCACATCGGGTGTGTGGAAAAGGGTTACATCGCGATGGATGCCGCCGAAGCGCCAGAAGTCCTGGTCTTCAAGATAGCTGCCATCGCTGTACTTATATACCTCTACGGCAATATTGTTGGTGCCTGGGCGCAGATATTTACTGATATTAAACTCAGAGGCTTCCATCGAACCTTGTGAGTAGCCCACGCGCTCGCCGTTAATCCATACATAGAAAGCGCTCATCACTCCTTCGAAGCGTAGGAAGGTCTGTCCGCTGGTCCAACCATCTGGCAACTCGAAGGTGCGCAGATATTGTCCTGTAGGATTGCGCTCCTCGTATGTGGTCCAGTCTTTCTTTGGCTCGCTGGTAACAAATGGCGGGTTTATCTTAAAAGGAAAACCGGCAGAGACGTATATGGGCGTGCCATAACCACTCACTTCCCAGTTGGCAGGAACCTGTATGCTGTCCCATTTCTTGCTGTTGAACTTAGGTTTGTAGAAATCTACGATGCGGCCTTCGGGTGTTTTAGACCAATGGAACTTCCATGTGCCGTTAAGCGAAAGCTGACTGTCGCCTTTCTTTGTGGCATAAGGCATGAAGTATGCTCGTGCCGGTTCACGGTTTATCTGCAGCACATGGTGGTTTTCCCAGTTATGCTGTTCAATGCTAAATGCATAATGACTGGTGCATAATGCAAGCAAGGCGAGGAAAAGGTATCTTTTCATTTTTTCTTTTCTTATTTGATGGGTATTAGGGTAGGATGGCCGGGCTCTAGGATTACTAGGAGGCTCTAGGAAACTCTAGGAAATCCTAGGAAGTCCTATGAAATCCTAGGAATCCTAGTTAGTGGGCTTTAGAGGCCTCTTACTGTACTGTTAGTTTCTCAAACTCCAAATCCTTGGCCTCGATGGTAAGCGTGTAGGTGCCGGCGTTGATTTGGGTGCCGGTGGTGGTGCTCAACATCTTAAATTTCTTTGGCGTTGGCGGGAAGGATACCTCACGGTCTACAAGTACAGCCTTCTTGCTATCTACAATCTTGAGCTGTGCCTTAACAGGCTCGCCTGTGACGTTCTTGTAGCGGAAGCGGAGGGCGTACTCCTTGCCGAGGCCTGGGGTGATGGTCCAAGTGGTGACGAGAGGCTCTGAGGTCTTGATGCTCTTTGATGGCTGTATCTTGCGACCAGACTTGGTTGTTATCTTCACAGGCAGATAGTCGCTTGCTGGGATAGCGTCGACATCGGCTGGCAACTCACTCTTTGGTAGTTTGGCGATGGTATCGGTGTCGAGTGAGGACCAAGAGAATTTAGTTGAGGAACCTACCCCTAACCCCTCCCGAAGGGAAGGGGACTCATATGACAAGTTATTTGCATCTAGAGGTAATGGCCTTTGACTCCCTTTGACTCCCTTTGACTCCTTAACTCCTTTAGCCGCCACTGCAATGGCGCTGATGATGGCCTGACCTGCCTTTATCTCAGGGAAGGAGATGCGAAGATTGCCATTTACGGCCTTGCCAGTAACCACGCGACGCATTGAACCACAATAGCCAGCTTCTGCCCATGGGTCTATATCATCGGCTACGGTGATGCCATTGGCTGCAACGTCGAAGATGCGCAGTCCTTCGTAGTCATCGCTCTCACCACCACCTTTGCCATGCCAAGGCTCAGCAAAGTATAGTTCGATACGGTACTCGCCATCTGGCAATGGGAAATCGTACCAGAGCAGATGACGGCCATAGCGGAACGACTGGAACAGCTTGTCGCTATTGGTGCCATGAATATCTTCCTTGGTGGTTGACTGTGATGCCTGATATGGATGCATGCCGTAGTCCTCGCCCCAAGAGTGGCTGAAGGTGGTGTCGTCCTGAAGCCATGTCTGACCATATTCATCTGTGTACTGGTCGCCACCACAGTTTATTCTATATAGATATGTATAGCCCTCGGCACCCTTAAGAAGGTCTTTATTGCGATGAGCGGCTGTTGGAATCACTGTGTCTGACTTGACATACATGTGGCGGTACATGTAGTAACCCTTGGTAGGCTGTTCCCAGATGGTGGCCAGACCCTTGTAGTTGACAGGACCAATCTTATCTACACGGCGGTAGGCACCATCGGGCTGTACGCGGCCTGGGTTGTCGTGGGTGATGAATATCCATTGGAAATGTCCACAGACACTATCCTTGGCCTTCTCTGCAAGGCGGGCTTTCTTACCCATCAGTTCGCAGAACTTGTCCTCATCATAACCAATGGTGCGCCATGCTCCATACTCTCCGTTGAGTAACTGGTTAGGCTGCGACAGTTCCTTGTCGTAGATGTCGGCATTGCCTCCATAGGTGCCGCTCCAGTTCTGGATAACGTTCCAGTCGGAACCTTCACCTCCGTTGCAAGTTGTGATGGCACGCATGGTGCGGGATGTAGGGTCTAAGCTGCGTATGATGTCGCAACACTCCTTGGCAAACTCCTTTGGCAGTACACTCTCATTCTGTAGGCCCCAGAGGATAACACTTGGAGAGTTGCGGTGTTCACGAATCCAACGGTATATGTATTTCTTGAAATTCTCGCGGAACTGTGGTGTGTCATACCAGATATGTGCAGAATACTGACTCCAGAACATGATGCCCTGCTCGTCGCACAACTGCTGATAGAGCAGGTTGTGGGGCTGATGAGCCTCGCGGAGGGCGTTGAAACCGGCATTGCGTATTTGCTTGATGCGCGACTTTATCTGCTCTGGGGAGAAGGCATGTCCCTGGCCAAGCAGATGCTCGTACTCGCAGGTTCCGTTGATAAACACTGGTTTGCCGTTGAGGAAGAATCTTCCGTCGCCGTCTTTGCGATGGCATGGCCATGAGATGGTACGGATGCCGAATGGTGTGCTTATCTCATCGGTTGTCTTGCCGCTGCGCTTTATCATGCTGGCAAGTTTATAGAGATAAGGATTTTCCGGACACCAAAGAATTGGGTTGGCAATGGCGGCGCGCTGATGCACAACCTTTGTCTCGCCAGGTGCCACGCTTACGTTTTCAACAAGGCGGAACACTTGTTTGCCGCTGGAAAGCATGAACTTATTGACTACCTCAATGGTGGCAGTGGATGTGCCGTAGTTGTGTACCTCGGTATTGATGAATACAGAGTCTGTACGGTCGTTATGCCAGATATGAACACCGAATGGTTCGATGCGTACCTCATCAGTCTCAATGAGGCTTACCGGACGGTAGATACCTAATGGCTGGGAACCTTCGCTGAAACCCCATTCTGATGAGCAACCGCCACAAACCCATGGCGACTCAGTCTGCATGGCAGGATGGTCTACGTCAATCTTTATGTCGTTGCGACCGTTTTTCAGGGCATCGGTAATGTCGAGGGTGAAGACGGTGCGACCAACAAGTTCTTTAGGATATGTAGTGCCGTTGAGAGTAACAGTGGCGTATGTGCCAACACCCTCTAACTGCAGGAAATAGCGTTTGCCTGACTTCTTCTCTGCATCGAACGATTTGCTGTATACCGCAGAGCCATGAAGGTTGCCGTGGCGCAACTGGCGATAACCGTAGTAGTCGTCGAAGTTGTGGGGAAGGTTTATTTTTTTAGTTGATGAGGAGCCTACCCCTAACCCCTCCCGAAGGGAAGGGGACTCAGAGGAGAGAGGAGGAATGAGAGATGAGGAATTGCTTGCCATGCTATTGTCTGAACTCCTGAACTCCTGAACTCCTGAACTCCTAAAACTATTGTCTGCACTATTTAACAATCGCGCCTCCCAACCATTGTTCAGATTGGTGATGGTGCGGCGGCCCTTGGTTTCTGGTGCAGGGAATGATACCTGACTCTTACCCATAGGGGTGCTGGTGGCAACGGCAATGCCTCGCTGACCTTCGTTGTTTACTGCACAGTAGAAATGATATACAACGCCGTCGTGCTTCACAACATAACTCTTGTGGGCGAACATCTCATCGTATTCCTTAGTAGGATAGATAAGGTCGGCGCCAGTCCAGTCTTGCCAGTGTATAAGGTCGCGGCTTACAGAGAAGGTGTTGAAAGCGTTGTAGTTGCGCTTAGGATTATAAGCAGAGAAATAGAACATGACGTAGAGGTCGTCCATCTTTACTATCTGTGCATCGCCAGTGATGATGCCCTTTGCCTCGTGGGAATATACGGGGTTGCCCTCATAGCGTTTCCATTTCTTGAGGTTGTCAGAGAGTGCTATGCCTATGCGCTCAGCCTTCATGTCGTTGGCAGGGTTGATGCCACCGGCATTATAGAACATAATGAAACGCTTGCCCAGAGTCTTGGCATCGTCGCGATAGATGGTGCTCTTGTACTGCACGAGCTTCTCCCACCACTGAACATCCTTATCGTTGATGCTCAACAGGGGTTTGTCTGATGACTGCCATTCGTGAGGCTGGGTGATGTCGCCTTCGGTCCATGCCATACCGATGTTGAGTGGAGCCTTTACTGCTTCATAGCCAGTGCCCTCACCTCCGATATAGGTCATCCAATGGCGTCCCTTGAAGGTTTCCATCTTATAGGAACCACCCCAGGTCCAGTCAATAAGTGCTGGGAAACCGCCACGCTGGTTCATATCCCAGCCACTGTCCTTGAACGACAACAGACGACCAGTGGTTTTCCATGTGAGCAGGTCGTCACTCTCGGCAAGCCATGTCTCATAGCCGCGGCCGTCGGTGCCGTCTTTGCCGTTGTATACAACGTATGTCATATACCACTTGCCGTTTTCACGGAAGACAGTGGGGCAGTCAATCTTGTGATAGTTGTCGGCTGGAGCAACCACCATGCCGTATTTATATGGGGTGCGTACCTCTTTATATATGCGTTGCATCACATTGGCATCGATACCTGATGCAAAGCTTTTGATGCACAGTGTGACGAGCAGTGATAGAATAGCGAGTCTTTTCATTTATTTTGCTTTTTTGTTTTTTTTTCTTGGGGCTTGGGGGCTAGGAGTCCCTAGGAGATTCTAGGATTCCTAGGGCCTCTAGGCTTTCTAGATACTCTAGGCCTTCTAGATTTTCTAGAGGTTCTAGATTTTCTAGAGGTTCTAGGCTATCTAGATTCTCTAGGGGCCTTCTAGTTACTTCATAAACAGCCAGTCAACCTCGTCGCCAGCACCGTTAAGTCCGGCATCGCGTGGCTTAATGTCGCTTGCGGTGAATCCTGCCACCATAATAATGCCCTTAGGCAAGCGCAGGGTGTGGCGGCCTGCTGGCATGTTGTATGTATGGATGTTTACCAATGGCATGCCAGTCATGTTGATGGCATTGGTGATAACTGGTTCGGCCTGGCCATATTCGTTGCCAGTTGCATCGACCTCGAGCTTAGGTGCCTTTGCCCATTTAGGATCATCGTCGTTGAAAAGTCCTACGAGCACCTTTACTGGCTTGTCGGTTTCAAACTCAAGGGTTGTTCCTACAATGCGAGTAGTGTCACGGTTGAGGATGATTGACTGCAGACCTTCTAACTCAGGTGCTATAGAGTCGATCATCTCTGGACGGTTCTCATAGAGATATGCGCCCTTGGTGAGGGTGACGGTCTTGGATGGAGAGATGAGGCGTACTGTTGCTGGAACGACAGCATCAATCTTCACATCGGTATTCTTAGCAGTAGGATTCTTAAGTTTGTAAATATTGTTTTGCAAAGCTTCCAGTTCCTCCTCATAAACAGGAATCATGTCTTTCCATGTCTTGAACTTGCCGTCATCACCGCCAACAGGGATGCGACGATGTGAGGTCTGCATAGAGTTGGCATAATGATATGTATCATCGGTCTTGATGGCGAGCTTATACCAATATAGCAGACTCTTATTGAGCAACGGCAGGGCAGCATCAAGATACTTTATTTCTTTTGTCCATTTGTAGTTGAGCACCTGCTGAGCGGCAAGCACTTTGTAACGGAATGAGATGGCAAATGTCTGGTAGCACTCCATGTCGTTCTTTATGCGCTCAAACTCTTCTGCATTCTTTGTTGGTTTAACACTGATGGCATTCATTGCTTCAACGGCTTTCTTGCCATGCTCAACACACTGGTCGACGATGTCGAGCGGCAGTTCGCCAACATGCTTCTCGCCTTTCCACTCTTTTTCTACATATTCAATGAGTTTCTCGCCCTGTGGACCGCAGCTCTCGTAGAAACCTGGGTAGATATTATATTTGTATGGATTGACAAATTGTGCTATCTTCATTCCAAGCAGGAGTGTTTGGCGATTACCTTCTGTGATACCGAAACGGCGCAACAGCTTTGGCGCAATCTCACCAGACTCGTCGTATGCCTTGAGCAGCAGTGCAGCAGCATCGGTGGTAATGCCAAAGTGGTTGGCAAGCACATTCTGCCAGTACTCATTGTCATCACCACGGTTACTGTTCCAAGAGTAGCGACCCCATACCTTAAACCACATCCAGTCGCGGTCGACCTGTTTCAGACGCTCGCCGTTAGGCAGTTTGTCGGCAGCATAAGGCCAATCCCAGTAGCTTGCCTGTGGATAGAGATGCAATCCTTTGGAATGGTGTACGTTGTGCATTGCCTGAACTGTTTTCTGGGTAAATGCTGGTGATGACCAGCGCCATGGTTCCAGATTGGCAAGGATATGCACATTGTCGATATGTACAGGTGCGGCAGCAGCCAACTGACGGTGGGTCTCTCCCCATGGACCTCCTGGCTCATAAGTGGTAAGACTCTCGCCTGTATATTTGCTCATAGTATAGATGTTAGGATAGAGTGGAAGTGACTCTTTGAGCACCAATGGACCATCGGTGTCGTGTGAGCGCAGAACCACTGGAGGAATGTCGGTGCGGCCACTGGCTTTCAAACCATCCTTAATGCCAGGGATAATGGTTTCTTTCATCCACTTAACATCGTCTTCGATGGTTGCCATTGCCTCACCAAGGCATACGAGCAGACCTACGTTGGGGTAGTTTTCTATGAATGCCGCAATGCTCTTACGGGTATAGTCAGATACGAGCGGTGTGATAGGGCGGTTGCGGTCTTGTGTCTTCAGACCGTAGTGCTCGGCAAATGGTTTGCTGAGCAAAATGTTGTAGAACATCTGAATGACAAAGATGCCTCGTTTGTCGGCCTCGTGGGTGAGGAAAGAGAACACATCCTGATTCTTCTTGAATGTAGCGTCGTCAACCTCGATGGCAAAAGGATAGTCCTTTAGCTTTACAAGTGAGGCAAATGGATGACCGTTCCACAAATATAGCGAGTTCATGCGATTGTCAACCAGCATGTCAAGATATTCTATCCAGTGCTCTTTGTCATAAAACCATGGGAAATCCTCAGGGGTATATGGATATTCATATACATATCGGCCAGGCAGGAACACTGTTTTCTGCATACCTATGCAAGCACCGCGGAGAACCATGGAAGGTTTCTCGTTGTTTACCGACTTGAAATTCAGATTGCCATACTGCTTTGCGTGCTCTGCCAGTTCATTACAGCCATAGATTACGCCTGTGCCGTCGTTACCAACAACGGTAGTGGCATTTTTCTGTGCAACGATGCTGAAGCCCTCTTGCGCTAATCCTTTTTTCTTGGATTGCTGTAAGAAGATGTGATACTCTGCCTTCTGTTTCTTGCCGTTCTCGCTGATTGCAGCCTCATAGCCTAAGGCGTTGAGTTTTTTCTGAAGATATTCTGCAGCATACTGCTGACGGTTGGTTGCGTTTTTCTCGGTAACGATGTTAATAGTCTGCGCATTGATATTTGCGCAGACTATTATAGTAGTAATGAAGGATATTATTTTTTTCATCTTTATTTCAGTTTCTTCAAATCTATTTTCTTGTAAGCCATGCGGAGTCGTCTCCAGGTATAGATGCAATGGAGCGAACCGTCCTTACCTTGAATAATGGCTGGATAAGAATACTGGCTGATTGGTGAATCCTCAAGAGTAAGGGCATGCTGCCAGTTTGTGCCATCGTCAGAAAGGGCGATGCTGATAGGAGTGCGCGGACCCTTTGGAGTGCCTAACAATGTCTCAAAGTTGTTGTAGATGAGAGCATGACGACCGTCTTTCAGTGTCACAGCATCTGTTCCCGACTGGTTGTTTGGCACGTCGAGCAGTGTTACCTTGCTCCATGTGTCGCCGCCGTCGCTGCTGAATGATGTTCCAATCTTTGCATTTCGTGTGCGGCAGAGCACCTGCAGGCGACCGTCTTTCAGTTTGATTATTGATGGCTGGATAATGAATATTGGCTGTGCCTTCTCTGGTTTGTCGGTGCGGATAGCATCTTCTGCTTCGATAGGACCAACATACTTCCACTGCTTGGTTGCCAAGTCGTATATCTCGAAATGCAGGCGCCATCTGTCACCCTCGGTACTTGAACCACATACAAGTCGGTTGTTTATCAGTTCAGGCTTGTTCTTAACAGGACCAATGAAACCCTTTGGCAGCGGTTCGCGCTTGCTCCATGTTTTTCCACCGTCGTTAGATCTAACCAACCAACCGGTCCAGTCGGCTACCTTAAGACCAATCTTGAAGAACAAGATAATCTCACCGTCAGGCATCTGATACAGAACAGGGTTCCAGCATGCTTTACGCTTCAGTGTGCCTTTGTGGTAAGGAAGGATAGGACCAGCAGAAGCCTCTGTTGTAGAGTCGTTGATGCCAGCCAACAGAGCGTCTGGTGTGCCCAGTTCGAATACGCCATCGGCAGCAAGTACTGGTTCTTCCCACTTGTCAGAACCCTTTGCCTTGCGGCTTACCCAGATGCAGACATCAGGATTGCGCTCACGGGTGCCACCAAAGTATGATGCCAACAGGTCACCGTTAGGCAACTCAAGAATAGTACCAGCATGACACTGTGGGAATGATGTTGTCTCATAGAGGAAGTTATCTTCTACTATTGCGGGATGACTGGTAGGTATCTTGCACTCGAAGTGATATGTGCCAGAACCAATCTTCTTGACTTTCCCGTCTGGCAGGTGCACATCGGCTGTGGTATTACATGGAATCTCAATATCCCATGATAGCTGTTGCAGGGTTTTCTTCCAGTTGCTCACCACCTTACCATATGGTGTCTGATAACTTACATTGGCATGACTGCAATCCTGGATGTCGAAGTCAGGTTTCAGTACTATATGCTTGTATGCCACACCGTTGCCGTTCTTGATTCCGCCCAGGTTCTGATAGCACCATGTGAGCAGGTCACCAAGCAGCATCACGTGGTTGCCGCTGTTCATCTTAGGATTGGCCTTGTCGCCATTCCACAACTCCCAGATAGTAGTAGCACCATTCTCAGCCATGTATCCCCATGATGGATATGTGTTTTGTGTGGCCAGGAGGAATGCTACGTCGGCAAAACCATTCTCGCTGAGCATGCGCATGAGCCATGAGATGCCGATGACGCCGCAAGAAACGTGCTCCTTGTTCTTAATGATGATGTTCTCAACGATATTCTTCACCACATCGTCCTTGCAATCGTCTGGCACAAGTCCGAATGCCAGCGGCAGAAGGTTGGCTGTGGCAGTGTTGTTGCCATAGAACACACTGTCTGGGTATAGCACATGTCCAGGACGTGGCGATGTGCCTCGCTTGATGTGCAGGAACTTCTTGTTGAATGCCTGTGACATATCATCGCACTGAGCTTTCCAGTTGGCTGCTTCAGCGTCCAAACCTTGCAGCAGGGCAAATTCCTCAAGCAGTTGCAGACAACGGATAGTATAGGCTGTTGATATCAGCGAACCGTCTGTTTTGCGTGCAGGGTCCTGACTATGAATGAGTTCGAGCTTCTCAGGTGGTACACACCAATCGCCATACTTATCTTTTGTAATCACGCCCTCGCTTGTGTATTCGCCAATAACATGTTCTATCCATCTCTTGATGTAAGGATAAGAACTTACTATTGGTTGCTTATTGCCAAACTGGCGGTAGAGCATATCACAAGTGAAAGGCAGTGCTGCCGGCCATGTCACATCGTCGTTATAGTAGTTCCAGAATGCAGGTGCCACGTCTGAGAACACACCGTCCTCGCGCTGTGACTCGCAGATGTCGCGCATCCACTTGCTGTACAGACGTTCATTGTCAAAGAGGAAACTCTCGCCCAATGAACCGACAGTGCGGTCGCCAAGCCATGGCTGGCGCTCGTTGCGCTGTGGACAGTCTACTGGCATACCCTTATAGTTGGTCTTCACTCCCCACCAAGCGTTTTTCATAACCTTGTTCAATACAGGATTTGAACAGTCGAATGTGCCTGTTGTTTGCATCTTGTCGCTGACAACGAGTGCGGTGAAGTCGTCAGCATTGACATTTTTCATGCCTGTTATCTGTGCATAGCGGAAGCCATGATAAGAGAATGCTGCATGCCAAGGCTCTGTTTCCTTGCCATTGCAGATGTAGATATCCTCAGACTGTGCATCGCGCAGATTCTCAAGATAGAGTGTGCCGTCCTCATTCAGTTTCTCAGCATACTTTATTTTTATGGTATCTCCTGCATTTCCTTTTGGAATGAATGAAATCCATCCAGCGATGTTCTGTCCGAAGTCGATAATGGTTTTGCCATCAACAACGTTTACCACTGGCTTAATCTGTAGTTTCTCCTCAGTCATGTTAGGAGTCATCTGTCCGCGTGATGTTCCGTAAGGGATATCTGTGCGCTCTGCCTTCAACCATTTGGTGTCATCGAAACCTACTGTGGTCCAGTTGCCAAGCTCCATGCGTGCGTCATACTCCTCACCGTCATACTCATTATTGGCACGGATAGGACCGTCGGCTGTTACCTTCCAACTCTCGTCACTCTTCAGTGTCTGCTTGCTGCCGTCGGTGTATTCAACGATGATGTTGATACGGCACTTTGGAAATCCGAAGGCTGGCGACTTATATGGCTTGTGCTGGCGCATGGTGAACATGCGGCCGTTGCCGAGAACAATGCCTATTGCAGTTTTCTGTGCGAGTGCATCTGTTACATCGTAGCTATTGTAATATACAGTGCGGCGGTAGTCAGATGGCACAGGCTTTAAGACCTCTGTTGCCGCAATCTCCTTGCCATTGATATACAACTCATATACACCGAGTCCGGAGATGTGAGCCGTAGCGCGCTTTATCTGCTTGTCGCTTAGTTCAAATTCCTTGCGCAGATAGCGAGCAGCAAGACGTGAGTGCAGGCCGTGAGCCTCGCCAGGCATAAGTCTGTCAAGACCAATCCAGCGACCGCTCCAGTGAGATTCCTTAAGCAGTCCGATGCCAAACTCCTGTGGCTCACTCCATTCAGACTTGCCTTTATTTGTTTGTATGCGCACCTTCCAGTAAGCGCGCTGGTTGCTTTTCAGTGGTGTACCTGCGTATGCAATCCATAATTGTTCAGCGCTTGTCACCTTGCCGCTATTCCACAAGTCACCCTTGTCAGCTTTTAGGTTGTCCAATGATGAGGCTACGAGAATCTCGTATGCAGTCTGAATAACATCCTTCTTGTCTGAAGTGATTTGCCATGAGAATCGAGGCTGATTGGTATCCAACCCTAGCGGATTGCTCATGTTTTCGGTCTTTGCATTGCTAACATCAACCTTTGCCATAGCAGAAAGCGATGTAAACAATGCTAATATATATAATAATGTGTATTTTTTCATAACCTTAATTTATTCGTTAAGATCACGCTCCTTAGCCTTGTAGAGGTCATTGAGAATCTCTTTCTGGTTTTTCTCCAAGTAGTTCTTGCTTGAATCCACAGCAATCAAAACACCGTCTTCAATGTCGTTTACTCTGGTCTGCACACGGAAAGTCTTTATCTCGCTCTTGTACTCACCTAAATATGTCAGACGGCCGTTTGTAGGATTATACCACCATACGTTCTTCTTGTCGCCGCTAATCTTGCGCAGGTCGAGACGCATCTCACGTCCGGTATAGTTATAAACCATCAGGTAGTCGTTGCCACGGGTAGCAATTAGGCGGTCATACTTGGTGCCATTGTCAAGAATAATGCTCTGGTCTGGCACACGCTCAAAGAATGGGAAGGCGAGCATCAGTCGTTTCAGGTATTTCATCTGATTGAAACCTGGGTCTTTCAGTGCCTGATACCATGTCTTCACATCACCTGGATCGCCGTATGATGTAGGATATCCTGGCTTGAGGAACTGCATGATGGCATTATGACCATAGGTGTGGCCAAAACATCCTGCAAAAACAGCCCAGTAGGCATAGCGGCGAACGTCATAATCCATCCAGCGAGGTTCTTTCGCAGAGTGCAGGCCTTGTGGGATGTCCTCATATATTGGTTCGTCGTCAACAACAGGCTTGATAGGGTTGTACTTCCATGTAGAGTCTACATACATCCAGTTGTCTTCCTCTGTATTGTCAGGAATAGGGTAGTCCTTGTTGCCCATGCGCTGACCATAGCGGCGGTGTCCACTCTGGAACATGTGGAAGTCCATCCACTCACGGTCGGCAAACCACTTTGCTGATGTGTAGCGGCCACGTGGGTGGAATGTCATAAGGTGGTCTTTGTCAATGGCGCGGATGCTGCGTGCCAAGCTGTCCCACACGTCGGTGCCGATGCTTCCTTGCAGGTCGCCGCCAATCATCCAGATGATGTTAGGACGGTTCTTGTATCTTTTTGCGAGGAACTCGCCATATCTCTTTGCTTCTTCGGCATTGATGTTGCCGGCTTTCACTTGTGAGCCCCATACGCATACCATACCAATATAAATGCCATATTCCTCGGCCTTACCTATGATATAATCCATGTGGTCCCAATAGCCATAAACACCTTTGCGGTCGATATTCTCAAAATTCCAGCCGTCAACTAATGACATCTCTCCATAGATGTTGTATGAAGGTGTGCCGTCAACAACCTGTATCTGCACCATGTTATAACCAGCTTCGGCACAGCGCTGCAGATAGTAAGCAGCCTCTGCGCGGTCACAGCGCTGTGGCAACAGCCAACCAGTCTCACCCTGCCAGAAGAATGGGGTTCCGTTTTCAAACTGCAGGAAGCGGCTGTTTTCTGAAATCTTCAGTTTACCGTTCTTCCAAGGTTTCTCCACTGCCATTGCCATCATGGGCAATGCGAGAATCAATGCTAATAGTAATTTTTTCATATTTTGATTTTTTGTTTTTTCTTTAAAAGGCCTTTAAGGACCTTAAATTTTTTAATGTCCTTAGAGTTTTAAAGCCCTTTGATTACATACTCCTTGCCGGCCTCGGTCTGCAGGTCGTAGAGATATGTCTTGTTCAGTTCAACCTTGTTGAGCTTAGCCTCTTTGTTTATCAGCACTTGCTGTGAACCATGCCACTTGTATATAGGGTTGGTGTTCTCGCCTTTTGCCTTCTTCAAGCCTTTGCCCTTTAGCGGGGTTAATGAGCGCAGACGACAGTTGCCACCGTTCTCAGACCTTACGACCACCTTTGTTATCTTAGAGTCTTTCCATTCAATGTCAAGCTCGAAACCACCGCGGGCCTTGAATCCTTTGATGCTTCCCTCTGTCCACTGCTTAGGCAATGCTGGCAGAAGATAGATAAATCCGTCGTGACTCTGCATCAGCATCTCGGCAATGCCGGCAGTACAACCATAGTTGCCGTCAATCTGGAATGGTGGGTGAGCATCGAAAAGGTTAGGATATGTTCCTCCGCGCTGCTTTGTAGTACCGAAGATAAGGAATGTATCTGGTGACAGTGTCAGCTGATCGTTAATAAGTTTCATGGCATGATCGCCATCGAGCAAGCGTGCCCAGAAGCATACCTTCCAACCCATAGACCAGCCTGTGCTGATGTCGCCACGGTGGATAAGTGATGTGCGGGCAGCATCAAACAACTCTGGTGTACGGAATGGAGAAATCTGATTGCCAGGGAACAAACCATAGAGGTGAGACACATGGCGGTGCTCATCTTTCGGGTCGTCCCAGTCTTGCATCCACTCCTGCAACTGTCCCCAGTGGCCAATCTGCATTGGTGCCAACTGTTTTATCAGTCCTTTATAGTAGTCGGCAGTAGCCTTGTCTTCGCCAAGAATCTCTGTTGCTGCTACTACCTCGTTGAACAACTCGTAGATGAGTTGGTTGTCCATAGTAACGCCAGCATTAAGAGGAACACCACCCTTTGGCGAATTCTCTGGCGATACCGATGGCGCAACAATCAACCAGCCATTGTTTGGCTCTTTCACCATTGTCTGACTGAAGAACTTTGCAGCTCCGAGCATTGTTGGATATACCTTGCGCAAGAATTCCTTATCACCAGTGTAAAGATAGTGCTCCCAGAGATGACGGCACATCCATGCACCGCCTGTCATCCACATTCCCGACTGTGCGCGGTCGATAGGCCATGTGGCGCGCCAGATGTCGGTGTTGTGGTGAAGCACCCAACCGTCAGCACCATATATATCCTTTGCTGTGCGTGCACCTGTCACGGTAAGGTCTTGAATCATATCGAACAACGGACCGTTCATTTCTGTCAGGTTGGTTACCTCAGCTGGCCAGTAGTTCATCTCGCAGTTGATGTTCACTGTATATTTACTATCCCAAGATGGGAACATCTTATCGTTCCAGATACCCTGCAGGTTGGCTGGTTGTGTGCCTGGCTGTGATGCGCAGATAAGGAGATAACGACCGAAATTGAAGTAGTTAGCAACAAAATAGTTGTCGTTGATGCCTATGCGCTTATTGGTAGGAATGTCTTTGTGCTTATCCTCGCCAAGGTTAATGCTCACGCGCTTCATGTATTTCTGGAATACATCCTCATGAGCGGTTTTCAGTTTGTCAAAACCCTTTGCCATTGCCTTTTCAAGATGAGCCTTAGCCTTTGCCACCTCATCATCCTCGATGCTGGCATAGTTGCGCACGTTGGTGGCGATGGCAACATAGAGCACAGCCTCGTCGGCACCTGTTACTGATACAACACCATTGGCGCAGCTGCTCTTGCCACCCTTTGTCTGTGCAGCTAAACGGCCATGGAATCTTACCTTGCCCTTTATGCCTTCGTGTTTTGACGATACGCCAGTTAGTGTGGCTGTATTGCCGTCATCACCTACTATTACGTCGTAGTGAGGAGTGGTGAAGTTGGCAGTGAATGTAATCTTGCCTGGTTTGCTTGCAGTCAGTCTCACCATTATCACATTGTCGCCCTCGCCAAGTGTTGAGATAGCCTCGCGTCTGTATGTCACACCGTCCACATTGTATGTCACTATGGTGCGTGCCGAGTCAAGGCTCAGTTCGCGGTAATAGTTGGTGTAGTCGGCATGTCCCGGCATAGCAATGTAGAGGTCGCCGAATGGTTGGTATGGCATACCGCTATTGCGACTTGCTCCAGGCATGATACCCTCATTGGCCAATTCTTGAGCCTCTTTGAACTTACCTTGTAGCGCTAATTCGCGTACCTTAGGCATTGTCTCTTTTGCTTTCGGGTTTATTGTGTGGTTAGGCTGACCAGCCCAGATGGTTTCTTCGTTGAGCTGTATTCGCTCTACGCCTGGATTACCGAACACCATACCTCCCAATCGGCCATTGCCTATTGGCATTGCCTGCGTCCATGTCATGGCTGGTTTGTCGAACCACAGTTTGTATTCAATACCCGATGCTTGATTTGTAATGCTTAATAGCGTTGCTGCCACTATCAGCAGTCTTTTTGTGTATTTAAAATTCTTCATAATCTTTTTTATTTGACGAGTATCCAAGAAGATGAGTTGCTTGCATCAGAGCCATTGTCCTCTATCTTCTTCTATCTCCCTCTATCTCCTTCTATCTCCTTCTATCTCCTTCTATCTTCCTCTATCTTCATTTTTAACTTTCATCTCTCATCCAAGTCCCCTTCCCTTCGGGAGGGGTTAGGGGTAGGTTCCTTTAATAAACATAAAACTCATCCTTTGTCTCAAGCACAATCTTCTTCTCATCCTTCATTGTAGTGTCCAGTTTGAACACATCACCGAAGAAATCGTAAACTGCCATGCGCTTGTTCTCGCCAAAGTCGTGGCGCTCTGTAGGCAGATGCACGTTGCGCACATTGTCCTTGGCTCCGTAGAAACCATAGATACGCTGCAAGAAAGGATATTCCATCTCAGGAACTGTTGATGTCCAGTCGCCGCCATCGCTTACGATTAGCAGTGGACGTGGTGCAAATGTTGCTGCAAGCTCAGCCTCGCAGGTTCCACCGCCAGCCAGTTGTACAGGCTTACCACTCTCGCATGGACAACCGCCGTCAAAGTGTGATGCCAAGTGAACCACTGGTGCTGCAGCCGTAATGCGCTGGTCGAGCAGATAGAGCAATATGGTGTGTGTGCCACCGCCGCTACCGCCGCAAACGCCTATGCGTGTGGTGTCTATATCCTTGCGTGTGTCGAGCATGTAATTGAGCAATTTCAATCCGCAGGCTGCCTGATATACATGTGCACGACTGGTCTGATGGGCTTCCTTGCCCACCTCTGCCTCAGACGCTCCCCATCCGTAGAGGTCGAAATCCACACAGATTGCCCCCATGCGTGCCAGTGTGCCCAGTCGTTTCTGTGCGTCTGGACGATGACGTCCTGGCCAGTGACCGTCAGGGCAGATGATAAGAGGATAACCGCTCTTTGGTTTCTTGAATTTCACACCCTTTGCTTTTGCTGGTGTGTAGATAGTAGCAAACAGATGCTCTCCAGGTGTCAGCTCAATCTTTATGTTCTGCATGGTATAGCCGTCGTGCTTGCGCACCTCATATAGTTTGGCTTTTGCGTCTTTAACGCACTCGTCGAGATATTTGTCAATCTCCAGTTTCTCTCTTACCTCTTTCAGCAGAATGGCGCGACGAGCCTCCCAGTCGGTACTGTTGTTGTATTTTGTACTTAAGTAATCAAGCATCATCTTGCCCTCGTCCTCATGGCGGCGTGGATACTCGTATGGCTTAATCTTATAAGAGTTGCCACTCTTCCACCAGTTCCAATCGAAATATTTGCAGATATTGTCGAGTGTCATCTCGATAGAGTAGGGGCGCACGCGGAAGTCGGCGTATGTGATGCGCTTACCAACGGTGTCAACATTATACTTAAACTTCACACCGAAGTGTTTCGACACGTCTGTCATCAAGTCGCTCACCGAACGCTCATATTTTGTTTCAAACGACTGTGCTCCAGCTTGCGGCATAACTGCAGCGAGGCATAATAGAGCGGCAAAAATCTTCTTTTTCATTGTTGCGTATACTTATATTTTATACTTTAATATAAAAGACTGCGAACTGCTGTTTTTGTAATCAGTAAATAGGGGAAATTTTGTTTTGTTGTAAATAAAACCATAAAAACATTTAAAAAGTATATGCTGACACAAGAAAAACGATATAAAATTTCGCGGTCTTATTAAAGGCGTCTTGGTATTTCTATCGAATTCCAGTGTAATCTCCATGAGATTCTTTAAGTATCTTAATGAGGTAATAAAGGAACTGACTATGACTGATTTTACTTCACACTTAATTTGTTGTTTTACTAAGTTACTTT
>X430_Giraffe__coassemble_59_pt1 | contig 21718 bp, 13 predicted proteins | sample X430_Giraffe__metabat2_high_PE_008 | metagenome-assembled genome bin X430_Giraffe
CCATCTCGACATAAAGACCAAAGATATATTGAAGCAGGCACTGGTGGATTACGACGGTACGCTGATAGTGGTAAGTCACGACCGCGACTTCCTCGATGGGCTTGTAACCAAGGTCTACGAGTTTGGTCAACAGCGCGTGCGCGAACACCTCTGCGGCATCTATGAGTTCCTTGAGACAAAGAAAATGGAGAACTTACAGGAGTTGGAGAAGAAAAATAAGTAAGAAAGGAACCTCCCCTTACCCCTCCGAAGAAGGGGGATAGGTTACACAACTCAAAAACTTAGTTACTCAAAAACTCAAAAATAACTAATAACTATAAAATTCAACTTATGACAAAGAAACTATTTATGATTCTGTTGCTGCTCGTTGCATGTCTGCAACTGCCGGCATCAACGACAGAGGTTAAAGTAGGAACCGATGGTAATCAGTGTGCCATAACCTTCTATACACCATCTATTGTGCGTGTGGTAAAACAGCCTCAGGCAAATGCTGGTAAGGCGGTTGATGCAGGACTAGTTGTTGTGTTACAACCAGAGCAGGTGGCGATAAAGAAGAGCGAGAACGCCAGTCGTCTGACTCTTCAGAGCAGTAAGCTGACCGTGATTGTCGACAAGAAGACAGGTGCGGTGCAGTTCCGTCATAAGGGAACAACATTGCTCAAGGAAAAGGCTTTCGCATTCCAGTTGCGTGAACAGGGCAATGATGCTGGTGCCTATCGTGTAGACCAATCGTTTGTGCTGGGTAAGGACGAACCTGTGTATGGTCTGGGTATCATGCAGAACAAGAAGATGAATATCCGAGGCACGGATATAATGATTGAACAAAGAAACACAGAGGATTTTCAGAATATAATCCAGTCATTGAAAGGTTGGGGACTATACTGGAACAACTACTCAAGAACACAGTTCAAGGATAATGCCGACGGCATGAAGTTCTCGTCTGAGGTAGGCGACTGTGTTGATTACTTCTTTATGTATGGCGGAAACCCTGACGGAGTGATTGCTAATATCCGTCAGCTGACAGGTGGTGTGCCAATGTTCCCATTGTGGAGCTATGGATTCTTCCAGAGCCGTGAGCGCTATAAGACACAGGAAGAATTGCTCGAGGTGCTTCGCAAGTATCGTGAGCTTCAGATACCTATCGACTGTATGGTTCAGGACTGGCAGTACTGGGGCAGCAACTACCAGTGGAACGCCATGGAGTTTCTGGCAGAGGAGTTCCCACGTCCACAGGCAATGATTGACGAGGTGCACAAGAAGAATGCTAAGCTGATGATTACTATCTGGTCTAACTTCGGTCCTGCTACAAAGGCATATCGCAAGCTTGCACCAAAGAACTTGCTCTTCAATTTTGAAACATGGCCACAGAGTGGAGTACCAGGATGGCCACCAAACTTCGATTATCCTTCTGGTGTCCGTGTATACGATGTTTACAGCAAGGAAGCACGCGACATTTATTGGGAGGAACTGTCACGCCTGCACAAGATGGGTATAGATGGATGGTGGATGGATTCTACCGACCCAGACTTCTTCAATGCGAAGGAGGCCGATTTTGAGACAAAGGCAACTCTGGGAACATGGCGCCGCATGCGTAATGCTTTCCCTCTCTATGCGGTTAGCGGTGTGCATGACAATCAGCGTGCAGCCTCTTCTGACAAGCGTGTGTTTATCATGACTCGCTCAGGCTTTGCTGGTCAGCAGCGCTATGGAAGCAATGTATGGAGTGGAGATGTCGCTTCTACTTGGGAAGAATTGCGCAAGCAGATTCCAGCAGGACTTAACTTTACGCTGACTGGTAATCCAAACTTCAACTCTGATATCGGTGGTTTCTTCGCTGGAAGATATAACAACAATAGCGCTTTTTCTGGTCCCAAAAACCCGCTCTATCGTGAGCTTTATGTGCGCTGGATGCAGTATGGTCTGTTCTGTCCGGTTTTCCGCTCTCATGGAACAGAGATGCCACGCGAAATTTATCTTTATGGTAAGGCAGGCGAACCAATCTACGATGCTCTTGTAAAGACAATACGCATGCGCTACACCCTCATACCATACTTGTATTCAACAGCATGGCAGGTGACAAAGAACAACCGTAGCTATATGCGTCCGCTGATGATGGACTTTGCTGCCGACAAGCGCACTTGGAACATGACCGATGAGTTTATGTTTGGTGAGTCTGTGCTGGCAGCGCCTATCGTAAAGGCTCAGTATACACCAGAGAAGGTGATAAAAATTAACGAACTCTCTGGTTGGCTAAAGAAGCAGGACAATGAGACTGTTGACGGTAAAGTTGACTTCTCACAGAAGAAGACAGCAACAAAGTATCTGCCAAAGAGCACACGCTGGTATGATTTCCATACGGGTAAGGCATACGATGGCGGGCAGGATCTTACGCTGACAACTACCATCGACTATATCCCGATGTTCGTGCGTGCAGGAAGTATCTTGCCTATAGGACCAGAGATGCAGTATGTGAGCGAGAAACCATGGGACAATCTTGAGATACGTATCTATCCAGGTCGTGATGCAGAGTTCACTCTCTATGAGGATGAGGGTGACAACTACAACTATGAGAATGGCGCATATACTGAGACTACATTCCGATGGGATGACTCAGCTCGTACACTCACCATTGCCGACCGCAAGGGAGAATACAAGGGTATGCTCAAGAATCGTAAGTTCAATGTAGTACTGGTTTCAGCTGACAAGGCTAAACAGGTGGATTATACAGGTAAGGGACTGAGTGTGAAGTTTTAAGACTTCACACCCTCCTCTCTTCTGTTAACTTGTCAACTACTTCTAAGTAGTCAGGAGTCAAAGGGGGTTAAATGGAGTAAGCCGTATGCTCTATGTGCAAACAACTTGTTAACTCGTCAACTATACAAACAACTTGTCTACTCGTCTACTTGTCTACTTGTCAACTTAAAGAATCAACTTGTCAACTTGTCAACTTGTTAACTCGTCAACTAATAAAAATGACTTTCAAAGAAATAAAAATCACCCAACGCCGTAATGTGGCACTGGTATGTCCGCATGATAGTCATACGGAATATGTTGTTGAGCGTGCCCTTAATGAGGGCATTGCCAACTTCATCCTTTTTAAGACAAAGACTATCAGCAGCCATTTGCAGATGGTGATTGATGAACATGCCAGTGGTGTAACAGTGGTATCATGTGCAGACGATGTTGAGGCATCTAATCTTGCTGTTGCTGCTGTAAAACGTGGCGACGCGGATGTATTGATGAAGGGTACGATAAGTTCAGACATATTGTTGCATGCTGTGCTAAACAAACAATGTGGACTGCTTAAGTCAGGTGCGGTGATGACCCACCTCACTTTCGTGGAGATACCAGCTCTGGGTAGGATGTTCCTGTTCTCCGATGCCGCCGTATTGCCACAGCCCACGCTTGAGCAGTTTGATGCCATTGTCCGTGAGTGTGCCAATGCCTGTCGCAGCATAGGTATAGAACAACCACATATCGCCCTGACTAATTGCGCTGAGAAGGTAAATCCTAAGTTTGAACACACATTGAGTTATGTGGAAATAATGCGTAGGGCCGAGGCTGGTGACTACGGCAATGTTGTTGTAGGAGGACCAATGGACGTTAAGACAGCTCTCGAGAAGGAGGGCGCTGCCATCAAAGGCATCACGTCGCCTGTGGTTGGCAAGGCCGACGTACTTGTGTTTCCTAATATACAGGCAGGCAACACGTTCTATAAGACGCTGACATTGTTTGCCGGTGCCGAAGTGGCAGGACTTATTGTCGGCACTACAGCTCCCGTGGTTGTTGCATCCCGCGCCGATTCAGAGGTGTCAAAGTACTACAGCCTTTTGATGGCGTGTAGATTGAAAAGTGAAAAATGAAGAGTGAAGAATGAAGAATGCGAATAATGAAGAGTGAATAATGAAGAGTGAAAAGTGGAGATGAAAAGTGAAGATGAAAAGTGAAAAATGCTAAGCAAACAACTTGTCAACTCGTTTACTTGTCAACTTGTCAACTCGTCAACTTGTCAACTCGTCAACTAAAAATACCCATGCGAATACTAATAATAAATCCAGGTTCAACATCAACAAAACTGGCTGTGTATGAAGACGGCAAACCTGTATGGCAATCAGGTGCCCATCATCCAAACCATGAATTGGTGGATTTCCATTCAGCCACCGAACAATACGAATATAGAATGGAGTTTGTGCGCAAACGTCTTGCTGATGCAAACGTTGATATACACTTCGATGCCATAATTGCTCGCGGCGGACTTACGAAACCGCTTGAGGGTGGAGTATATAAGGTGAATGAGCAAATGAAGTATGATTTGCGTCATGCTCAGATGGACCATGCCTGTAATCTTGGTGGACTGATAGCCAGTGAACTGGCTGCAGAATGTGGTTGCGAGGCTTATATGGCAGACCCAGCTGTGATTGACGAACTGGCTGATGAGGCACGCTATACAGGTATTCCTGAGATAAAGCGCATATCATTGTTTCATGCCTTGAACAGCAAGGCAGTATCACGTCAGTATGCCCAGTCGTTAGGCAAATGCTACGAAGACCTTAACGTTATCGTGGCGCATCTTGGCGGAGGAATATCTGTCAGTGCACATAAACAGGGCAGGGTGGTCGATGTAAACAATGCCCTTAATGGTGAAGGTCCATTCTCTACCGAACGTGCTGGTACTGTGCCTGCAGGTCAATTGGTTGACCTCTGCTTCAGTGGCAAGTACACCATTAAGCAGATAAAGCGTATGATTAGCGGAGGCGGCGGACTGCTAGCATACACAGGAACCAACGATATGATAACCATCACTCGTGAGGCTGAAGAGGGGGAGGAACCAGTGCGCACCATTCTCAATGCCATGCTCTATACCATTGCCAAGCAGATAGGTGCTATGCACATTGCCCTTGAGGGTAAGACAGATGCCATAATACTAACTGGTGGCATTGCCCACAGCCGTTATTGCACAGACATTCTCACCACACGCGTAGGTTTCCTCGCTCCAGTAGTGGTTATGCCAGGTGAAAACGAAATCGAGTCGCTCGCATACAATGCCCAAGAGGTTCTTGCTGGCAGGATTGTAGCGAAGGAATATGTATGATAATGATTAACTCCAGTACTTGTGCCAAAGTACTGGAGTTTTTGGTGCAAGTACTGGAGTTTTCTGGTGCAAGTACTGACAGAGATATGAGTGGCTGTATATAACAATTCTTCTTTTGTTATATCTTTAACCTATTATTGATTCTCCTTATCCTCATCATCTGCTTTGTTCATCAATCGCTTCACAGCCTTGTCGAAGTCGCTCTCCAACATTCTCATCTCTCGCTCACGATAGATTTCAAACTCCCGTTCGGCTTTTTCTATTGCCTCTTGATGTGATACGCCTCCAGTTCCCTCGAGGATGTTCTTTCTTAGGCGCAGTATCTGGTCGTCCAAAGCCGCAATCCATTCTGCCATCGTCATTGGGTTTTGTTCTAAAGCCTGAAACTCTGCATAATCCAAGAATTGAGAAGTCAACAGGTTTAATCGTTGCAATTCCAACTCCGTAAGATAGTTCTTTGCAATCTTAACATCATCACGAGTAACGTAATTCCCCTTGAAGTTGGTCATGCCTACAAACGGTTTCTCATTATCCACCCGTTCATAAATCAGTTCCGCTGCAGTATGCTCATGCACAGCGTAGTGCATTTTGTTCTGCACTGTAGCAAAAAACTGTTTCGTCATCTTTGCCCTCGGGTCATAGTCAGTAGAGGTTGCATAGATGTCTGTCACCTGCTGATAGAAGTTACGCTCACTGCTACGGATATCACGAATGCGCTGCAATAATTCGCGGAAGTAGCGATTGCCACCCTGTTTCAACCGTTCATCATCCATAGTAAATCCCTTCTGGATATACTCATGCAACCGTTGAGTGGCCCAACGACGGAAGCGAACTGCAATCGGTGATTGCACGCGGTAGCCTAGAGCGATAATCATGTCGAGGTTGTAATGATCAATATTACGTTTAACCTGACGATTGCCTTCTTTACGAACTAATAAGAATTTCTTATAAGTTCGGATATATTCCAGTTCGCCATCTTTGTAGATGTTGCTGATGTGCATAGAAATATTTTCTTGAGTTGTATCATATATCTCCGCCAACTGCGCCTGTGTCAGCCATACATCCTCGTCAGCAAAGCGCGTGTTAACACTTACTTTGCCATCATCATCTTTATAGAGTATTATTTTGTTTTCTTTGTCCATATAGTTATAACGTTTTTGTTCGTCTCATTTGTTATTAAAAATGGTACATCTGTTTCAGCATCTGCAATTTCTTGGGGAATCATCGAGCTGTCAATGATGTCATGTGTTTAAAGGGTTGTCCACAAATTCGGATTCTTGCTTAACAAATCTTTGATTTACTCATTACGAGCCTCCTGGTCTAATTCATCTTCATCTGCTTGTCCATACTGATAAAAAAAAGGATTAATATCGGCAATATCAACTTCGGGTATACTATTAATGCTGACTAAAGGCATTTGAATTTCACTACCATATCTTGTTCGTTGTTGTGGTTGTAGCATAATTCTCCAACGTCTGTTTAACCATGTTTTAGTCTGATAATTCTCATAATCGAGCATATAGCGGTAATTGTAAGGAAAGGACTCTATTATAGCAGACAGGAATGCCTTGCCTGTCACTTCATGGTTCGATGGCATAAGTGGTCCAACGTTATCTAAGTATTTGGCTTTGATTTTATCACACCAAGTACAGAAACTCTTAACTGTATTCCGCAATCCCATGAGACAGAGGTAAACCAAGACCTCTTTAAAATTATCATTCTTGTATATTAAGAATTTTGGACATCTAAACCAATAAGACATGGTCATATTATGCCCAGTCTCGTCAATCTTAATTTCTCCCCATTTAGACTCCATTTGTTCGTTATTGGCCAAATGAGCATAAATAAGAACACTAACCATCCGATACAGAATTTCGTATGCTTCATCTTTTGCGATAGGATGCCTCGTCATAGAAACGGCTTCTAGGTATTGTACGATGGTAATATTAGGTTTAAACTTATCCTTGTCAGGAACAAACCATTCTTCTTGTCCTAGACGTTTACAGAGGAAATAATAATTATATGGTTTAGACAGTGTATATAGATTCTCAGCAAGAAATTCTTTTGGGAAGAAACGTGTAATCAACCACCCACATTCTTCGTCATGGAATTCATTCCAAGCTTGTTTCACTACATCTAAGAACGATTTGTCCCATAAGCCATACAACTTTCTATACGCAAATCTGCGATCTCTCAAACTTTGGAACAAGAAAGTCTTTACAATCTTCACCTGCTGAAAATAGGAATAATAGTTGAAACCGTTAGTTAGGATGCGCTTTGCATATCTCAACTTCCCACGTTTCTTTTCATTAACCCATTTCAAAAGAGTATCGAAGCACTCCTGTTTCTTGAACTCAGATCTATAATATTCTGGTCCATAAGGTTTTTGATATTCTCTGCCATCAACCATGAATTGCTCTATATAATTCTCATCAATGTCCATATCTAAAAACGTTTTATTAGGTTTGTTATTATCACATCTTACGTCTTACATCGTATATCTTCCATCTCTTAGCCTGCTCCTATGTACCTTATGCCCTGTTTCTACACATACTCTTGGCATCATCGTCTTTATATAGTATTATTTTGTTTTCTTTGTCCATATTTTATATGTATAAAATTTCCGTAGCCAACATATTTTCATGTAATTTATATTGGACCGCTTTACACCCTATACGTCTCATTCTATTACCGACAGTTTTTGTATCGGTTCTTGCGTCTTTTGGATTGAGAATGGCAAGTTTAGGATTTCTTTCATATAGTTCCTAATGTTAGAATTAATCAGTAGTATGCTTTGAGTATTGCAACTTTATAAATTTATAACTAAATTTAGCACTAAACCTAAAATCGCTAATAACAGTATTACGTTGATGGCAAATAAAATAATGTTTTGTTTGCGAACAATAGACAACTCTCTATAAATGAATTCCTCTTGCACATCAAACTTTTTCTCTATTTCTTTGAAATGCTTGTCCTCGTTTGAAGTAAGTGTGTCTAGTTTTGCAATTACTCTATCAGTTTTGGATGATAATGAATTTATTGTGTTTTGAATATCCCCCAAAGCAGAATCAATAGAATCAGAGCGACTATTGATGTTGCTAATGATAGTTTGAGATTTAGAATCTACCAAATCATAAACAGAAGAAATTTGTGAAGATATGGCATTGGTTTGTTCTGTTATTTTCCTTACAGCTGCCTTTATCTCCTCAATGATAGTCACTGAGATATTCCCTAAGAACTTTTTCTTTATTTCTTCTAACTGGGAAATCATTGTCCTTGTGTTCTGAACGATGAAGCTCAGTTCTTCTGTGTAATGCTTGACTTCCTTATTTAAAGCCTCATAAGCGTTAACCGTTTTCGCAACTTGCTCACGAGCAGACTCGATTTTCTTCAAGTTCTGTTTGAGTTGTTCCAACAACTCTTTGATTACTTGTTCGTTCATATCTCCAAAGTATTTAATTCGTGTATAATGAAGTATAGTTGCTAATCTCTTTATCTACCAATTTAAGTTTAATTACATCCTTTGTAGCATTGACATACTCTTTAACTACGTTGTCTTGGGTATTTTTCGATACAACATCGTTGAATATATCAATTAGTCCTAGTAAAGACATTGGTCTGCATTTACTTTCTGCTTCGATTATCTTATCAAAACCTTCAGAAGAATAACCTGTTTTGAACTCTTCAATTAACGTCTGGTTATTACCAACGCCTAAAAACGCAAGGCAGTAGGAACGAAGCAAGAAAAGTATTGCATTCGCAGGGTCATCCTTTGCCTGAGCTCTCAATATAATAAGTACTGCGCCATATAAATGTTTAACATTATCCATCACAGTTCCTGAAGAGTCCCTATCCATTACACGAATGTACTTCAATATCAATGCCAGACTTGGATTTGTTTTTATGTCTTGCTTCAAAGAGTAACTGACACCATTGATTTCGTATTTTTCTCGCGCATATTTTGAATTGAAATACAGATGAATAAATTGTTTTAACCATTCATCCCCATACCTTATACCATCTATGCATGCTTCACGCATGTCTTCTATAGCTCTTCTGCGCTTGATTTCTAGATTCTCATAGACAAAATCCGCAAGATAATCCAAGCATTTATCTGGCTCCGTATTTCCTTTATGCTGCATTGCTTCTGCAACCTTATGCAATGATTGGTCAGCTGAATAGTATTTCTCAAAGAATGCACGCAAAGTATCATAGTAGGAGCCAGTAGGACGTTTCACAATCTTCAACGTATAAAAATGATTTATATAGTCTATTGTAACATCATCCACCAAGCCAATACAGCACATACGATAGATAGCTTTATCTGTATCATCTTTGTCCCTCCTTTTGCAAAAAGCCATGTTTAATGGCCGCAATTCAGGTGAGCTATGATATTTTCTCCAATTGTCATCATTTGTGATTTTGCTGATTTCTTGGAGTAGTTCCACAAAACTATTTACCTTATACAAATCTACCTTTGCGAATGGATTTGCTGGTAATTGGTTCCAACCAAATTTTTGAGCAAGATTATTAGCCTCATCTTCTATTTCATTACAATATTGTGATCTATTTTGCTGATATTGGTTTTCCCATGACACAATCACGTAAGAATAATCCTTATCATTTAGCCCACTTAAAGCTCCATACACTCCTGCCACATTATTAGCAGGGGTATTATTGACATTCATAATATTGTATGCCAATTCGGCTAAAATAACCTTCTCTTTGAAAGAACCTCTAAATGACTTTGTATGAAAAAACATTTCTATACTTTTGTCAACATTCTGTTTGAATGAACCAAAAGAATTCTCCAATTGTAGTGCTTGAGCATTTGTGAGATTATGCTGCATGCATAAACCTTTGAAGTCTGTTGTTAAGACATAATGATCTTTGTAGTTATCCAGCCATGGATACGGATGGTTTGTTCCCAATGCTTCTGCTATATTCTCTACAGATAATTCTATATAATCTGTTGATTCATATAGAAGGTAGGATATAGATACTTTTTTATCACGCCCAGCACGTCCTGCTTCCTGCACATAGCTTTCAATAGATGAAGGATGGTTTATATTGATTGTAAATCTGACATTTGGCTTATCTATACCCATTCCAAACGCTTTTGTAGCAACCATAATGTTCTTCTCATTATTAATAAATGCATCCATATTTTGGAAGTTCTTCATCGATAATTCTTTGTTTTTTTCAGTATCCTCCGAATTGTTACTTCCAACAAATGTTCCCACTATGTAGTCTGGAGAAAGGCTTGCAATATAAGTCGAAACACCGGTTTTTACATTATATTTACCAATGCGATCATTAACGCCATCTAATCCAGTTCGAATAGGACAAAAGACAATACCTGCGCTATTGTATAACCCCTCTGCACTTTTTCTATAAAAATTAACAGCATTATATCCTACTATAAATGTATTACCATACCTCTTTTTATTATTCAAATCGTCTATATCGTAAGGGATTTTGGAAAGTAAGGATTCTATTTCTAAACGTTTCGCTTTTGAAATATGATCTCTTAATCCCCACTTGTCCAAACTAACGACATAAGAAGAACTCCTAAGTTTAAATTGTGAGAAATCAGCCTTTACTTCCACGATGCGATAAGTCAGTTCTTCCCTTTCGCTTATTTCTGGCCTTACTATCGCATCGCTATCCAACGACATTTGGCCACCTAAGGTTAATTCGCGTTCCACATCAGCAAGAACATCAAATGATGCCGTGGCTGTTAGCCCAATAATCGAAATGTCTCTACCTGAACTTGTTTCCATGAATCTTGTCATGTTCCGGCCTAACTGCAAATAAGCAGGACGGAAATCATGCCCCCATTCTGACACTGTATGTACTTCATCTATCACGCCGTATGCGAAATACACATTATTTCTTCGCGTCATTTTCAGAAGTTCCTCACGGAAATCTTCCATCATAAATCTCTCAGGCGAGAGAAACATAAATTGGAGTTCTCCATTTTGAAGCCTTCCGAGATGGAAAGTCTTTTCTTCTCTTTCTTGGGTAGAGTTTATACATGCAGACACGTCTATCCTCTGTTTGACAAGACTCTCATATTGGTCAACCATTAATGATACTAACGGATCAACAATAATAGTCACTCCTGGTTGTAGCATCGCTGCAAGTTGATATGTCAACGACTTACCTCCACCTGTCGGTAACAAGCCAATGGTCGTTTTATTCGATAAAGCCCTGCTCAGAATTGGGAGTTGTCCTTCCCTAAAATGTTGTTTGCGGAAGATGTTCTGCAAGAAATAGGTGAGAACCTCTTCTCGCTCAGGAATAGTAATGTATTCACCCCTTGATGTCTTATCCACCAATGGTTGATACTCAATATTGTTTGCGGAGTATATTGTTCTAACTCCTTGTGAATAATGTGACGAACGGATGACATAATATGTTTCGTTTTTCAGTACGATATTTCTTGCATCAATCTTACTTCGGACTAACATTGAGATGTCTATGCAAACATCATAATCACTATTATTCTCCTGAGTAAGTTTTGGTGTTATATTCCCATGAAGTGGCGAGTGACAGAATTGATCTGTTGATATGACTGTTAGATTAATCTTTGGCAATCGTTCTGTTGTGCCTTTTAGTACGCAAAGGTGATTGTAAAGATCTGTCAAATCATCAATAGCCATTTTCGCACAAGGCACATCCCGCTCAACAACTGCAATGCTCCATGATTTTGCGGTTAAATCTAAAGCTCCTGTTATCATGGCTTCAACTAAAACCTTTTCAACACGCGCTATAGCAAATGGAGATAATACGAACTGCAGGTAATCAGCCCAGTCGCCCTCAATCTTTTTCTTATAATTCTTTTTCAGTATGCTAAGATACGAAGAATACTTCTCATCATTTTCCCAATTGTCAATAAAAGAATCATCAGATATAGAAGTTAATGAATCTGTATCCCACCCCTGATTCTTTACTAATCTATCGCGACGGGCATCCTTTATCCTGCTTACCATACTTGAATGGTATTGTTGCCCATTAATTTCGACAACAAAACCGATATGGTTGCTTCTGCCCTCCGTTGTGTATGGTATTTCCAATGCGAAATCCACTCTTTGCTCTTTGGTGATTTTTTTATTCGGGACATCCAGAATAGAAGATAAAGATCTTTGAGGCTCTAATAACTGAGCTAAATATGCCTTATTTTCTTTAGGTAGGTAATTATGAATGAAATCGGACTCAAATGAACTCTCTAATATTCGTTCATTGTAATTGCTGAGGCTAAACCTTGGATCTATCAGGTGAAGTGCTTCAAATATTTTTTCTGCTGAGCACAAATCTGTCTTTCCAAAGTGATATTCAATTGGGTTATCAGCAGGCAGACTTGAATAATTGAATTTCTCTGCAAATAGTTTCTCAATTAACATCGGGGCTCTTGTAGGCAACCCTCTGGATATAATATTGTTTAAAACAGCAAGTATCTGATCAATATCACCCTCATGCTCTAGTGCTTTGTTTGATATGACATCAAAAGTAGAAACAGAAGTCATTAACTCCTCTGCAATCTCTGCATAATCGGAATCATGTAACACATCACTGACAGCATCTGTTACATAGCCTGCATAGTACTGCTGATGCTTTTGAGCCTCTGTAATACGTTTCTTAATTACTGCAATCTGATCAACACTCTCAATCTTGCAAGCAACTATCCTTAATGAAATGGTCCATTCTTTATCCTCAATCCAACAGCCTTTTTGTTTGTCTATTGTTGCATATCTGATTTCAGGATTAAGTGCTTCAATAAACCAATCGACGCGTTTATACCCTTTATTCAAAGGTCCAACACATATAATATAGTTACCACCCTTTTGGGTTTTTTGGAAAAGTTGAGTAAATGCCGCCAAGTCAAAAGCTACAACATCGAGTATATTACTGAATAGATGCAACTTTCTACATTTAAAACTATTAATGTCATCAGGTTGCAGGTCATCAAACATTTTGTTGACGATTCGAATTTCAACATTGTCGCATTCTTGATAGCATGATAATATGTCCTTAGCTCTTTCAACAGCTACCGCAGATGGCTCTATGAGATTGATCCTCTTAAATTTGGGCTGTATATAATGCTTGCGGAGGAAATCGAGCATGCATATAGTCGCTATCCCCTGTCCACATCCCCAATCATAAATTTCAATGTCTTGTGAGAATAATTGATTAAGAATAGATGTCTTTAGCAATTGATTAAATGCCTCATCAATCTTAGCTTTGTGCATAAGACCAAAACTGCGAAGATACATATTCAGATGAGGTTCATCATCAAGAACAGCAGTTCCTCTTACAAGTTCGTCATAAAGTTTATCCTGTTCACATCGCGGCAATCTGTTTATACCATCAATCGCAATTTTTTTGATTGATGTAAAAGAAAGATTCTTTCCTAACTGATGTATACTATTCGAGAATTCTGACATATTACCTGCCCGTTATAGTTTCAGATTTTTTATTATCCAAATGCTGTTTCCAATTAGCAATAGCAACTTCTTTACTAGCATTCGCATAGCAATACTCGCACAGGTGAACACATGTATTGTATTCGCCAATGTCCTTGCTCTTCATGCATCCGCAAAATTCTCTTTGACCTTTGTCTCTGTTGTTGCTGCGAGTGGCATAAGTGTTATTCGAAAGAATAATCGCATCAGGCGGCAGTGGCTCTGTATCTCCAAAGATAGAAGGACTTGGCATAGGATGTATCTTGACTTTCAAGAAATTCATGAGAACTTTGTCATGATACGCTAACCTGATTATCAAGGAATCGTCAACACAATGGTTATGTTCAATGCCAAAGGGGGTAAGGTCTATTTTCTCGCCACATGTAGCCAAGGTGTATCCCCATGATTGGTTTAGTTCTTTCAGTCCCATTGCAAATTCTTGCATTTCATCTTCTATCCAGTCTCTGCTATTGATGCCATTCTTTTCAAGATTCGACTTTACTTTCCTGTATAAAGAGATATCTGCATAGCTAAAGACTAGTTTTTCTGTGTAGCCTTTCAACTGATTACCTATATTCTCTATTTTCTCAAGAAGCGTATGAATATCAATAGTATCTGTTAGCATCAGTGGATCAAATCGCCAGATAACACTTCCCATTCCTAATCTATCAACCAATCGTTTAAATGTATCGATTCGGTATTCTAATGGTTTTACACCTTTTTCCAAACCTTCTTTTTCATAGTCATTCAATGTGTATTGGATATAGCATCCTATATTCCTTTCCTTAAGTTCATCTATATGGATAAGAAGTGGGGAAGGGTCTTTTGACCAAAAAACGATGAAACGGGTATTTTTATATGAAATAAATCCTTTAACACCATTAAATGGATTTGTCCATGCTGAATAACCGACCTTTAGACGATGGAAAAACCAATCAGCATAAAAGGCTGGGATGTCTGTACTCCTGCTCGCAGATATAATTTCAGGAACTTGCATTTGTACAAGTTCTCCATTTTCCCTCTGTAATACTTCTTTACTCCATGTTGCCATAAATCATAATATTACTTTAATGCCACACATTGACTCAATGTCTTAGGTTCCCAAATCAAGCTACTAAATTACACATAATTAATTAAATGAAAGAAATTTTTTGGGGCAAATTCTTGTTTTTAATTCAATTTTTACGTTAACTTGTTTTTCTCAGATTTTATTTGTAATTTTGTCTTTTGAAACTTTGAGGTTGTGAGGCATGCGTCTGCACTCCTGCACTGGATGAATGATGAGAGAATAGAGATGAGGGTTTATTACTAAAGCATACGTCTGCAATCCTGCACTCCTTAAAATACTCCTACACTCCTAAAAAACAAAATAAAACAAAACTATGGAAATATACATTATCATAACAGTACTTGGCATTATCATCATGTCGGCATTGGCTTTCTTTATCGGGAAAAAGTCGGGTGGTGCAGGTGATGACGGACGTGTGGCTGCGCTTGAGGCACAAGCAGCGGAGTTGCAGGCAAGGATTACAGCTCACGAGCAGACTATAGTCCAGCAGAATGCAGAGTTGCGCCAGTTGACAGCTGAGCGTGACGTTCAGACAGCTAATGTTCAGAATGCTATGCGCCAGTTGTCTGACTATAAGGCTGATGTTGCTGCGCAGCGTGAGGCTGAGGCTAAGCGCAATGCTGAGGCAACTGATGAGATAAAGCGCTCGCATGAGTCGCAGATTGCGGAAATGAAAGCATCGTTCGACAAACAGCTTGCACAAGCCAAGGAATCGCACGAAAAACAGATTGCAGCTCTGAAGGAGATGAACAAGGAACAGATGGACAGTCAGCTGAACCTTATAAAGGAACAGATGCAGACCACATCGGAGAAGGTGCTGAAGATGCGACAAGAGGAACTGGGCAAGGCCAATAAGGATGAGGTACAGAAGATTGTCAGTCCGCTACACGATGAGATAAAGCGCATGGAACAGTTGCTCACCGATACGAAGGAGAAAAACATAGAGGCATACAACAGACTGGATGCGTCGATTCATGCCAATATGAAGAAATATGACGAGCTGAACGACTCTGCCGCTCGCCTTACCAGAGCACTTACGGGCGAGGTGAAAGTACAGGGTAACTTCGGAGAGATGAAGCTGCGCCAGTTGCTCGAAGACCTTGGACTGAAAGACGGAGAACAGTATTCTTCGCAGGCTCATCTGCGCGACAGACTGGGCAATCTAATTAAGGATGATGAGGGTAAGGGGCTTATTCCCGACTTCATTCTCCACTTTCCAAACAACCGTGATGTGGTGGTTGACTCAAAGATGTCGTTCACAGCATACGAGCGTTATGTTAACACGGAGGATGTGGCTGAACAGACGCAATATCTTAAGGAGCACATAATGAGCGTGAGGGCACAGGTGGACCGCTTGGCAAAGAAAGACTACAGCAAATATTTGCAGGAGGGTTACAACAAACTGAACTTCGTGATAATGTACATACACACCGAGGGCGCTCTCAATCTGGCGATGCTCAACGACACTTCGCTGTGGCGCGAGGCATACGACAAGGGCGTTTTGATACTTGGTCCGCAAACCATGTATATGAACCTTAGGATTCTTGAACTGATGTGGACTCAGGTGCGCCAGTTGCAGAATCAGGAGAACATGATTAAGGCAGCCAACACCATTGTGGAGCGCACGCAGGATTTTGCCAAGCGTTTCGGTGACGTGGAAACGAAGATGAACGATACGGTTAAGGCTATTGGACAGTTGAAGATTACCACAGCCGAGAGCGGACCAAGCATAATCACAGCTGCTCGCTCGCTGATAAAGGCTGGTGCTCGCGAGAATAAAAAGAAGAAGAGCATCAATGAGGCAGACGATATAATATTCATCGATGCCGACCAGAGCCAGTTGCTTGCTGAGGATAATTCTGAAGCTGTTAATGATTAAAGACTTTTTAGATTATCTGAACAAAAAATGTGAGTATTTATGAAAATAATAGACAATAAACTTATCAATAACGTGATTGAGCAGGCCAAACAATCACCTCGTCTGCGCAAGAATTATAACTTTCATGGCAGTCTTGATGATAAATGCCACCGTTTTCTCAATGCCCTTGAGATGGGAACAGAGGTGCCTGTTCATCATCATGTGACCAAAGATGAGAGCTTTGTGCTGCTCAAGGGCAGGGTGCGTGTAAATACCTATAACGATAATGGTGAGATTCTTGAGAGTGTAATTCTTTCTCACGAAGATGGCCGCTATGGGGTAGACATCCCTAAAGACACATGGCATAATGTTGAGTGTCTGGAACCAGGCAGTGTAATATTTGAGGTTAAAGAAGGTCCCTTTGTAGAACACGAGGTGGATGGTATATTACACATAAATAAATAGTGTTTATAATAAGTTATTAAAGATACAAAGATATACTTAAGGTTAAAAACAATGAGATACGCAATAATAGCAGCAGGAGAGGGTAGTCGACTGGCTGCCGAGGGTGTTGCAGAACCAAAACCATTGGTTAGAGTGGGCGATGAGGTGCTGATAGACCGGTTGATAAGAGTATTTATGGACAACGATGCAGAGGAGATTTTCGTTATCTGTAATGAACAAATGACACAGGTGGCAGAGCATCTTGCTCAGATTCAGAAAGATGGACTAAATGGTCAGCAGGTGCCTCTGAAGTACATCGTGAAGAGTACGCCAAGTTCGATGCATAGTTTCTTTGAGTTGAGCGGATTCTTGAACAAGGGTCCTTTTGTACTGACTACGGTCGACACAATATTCCGTGAGGATGACTTCCGTAAGTATATGGAGGCTTATCGCTTTGCTTTTGAAGATGGTTTTGACGGTGTGATGGGTGTGACCGACTATATCGACGATGAGAAACCGCTTTATGTAGAGGTAAATGAGAATATGAACATCACGGCATTCCTGGATAAGTCTGACTCATGCAAATATATCTCAGGTGGTATCTATGGACTTAATGCTCCTGCTATACAGACGCTCAATGCTTGCATAGAACGTGGTGAGAGCAGAATGCGCAATTTCCAACGTGCATTGGTGGCAGATGGCATGCTTCTGAAAGCATTTCCATTTAGCAAAGTGCTCGACATAGACCATGCTGAGGATATAAAGAAGGCGGAGGAGTTTGTTTTAAAGTAAATGAGTAAACAAGTTGACAAGTTGTGTGAAAAAGTAAACAAGTAGACAAGTAAACGAGTTGACGAGTTAAGTGACTTGGGATTAAGCACCCCATCAACTAAATCAAACAACTTGTCAACTTGTCAACTCGTCAACTAAAAAAATCAACTTGTCAACTAAAATATAAAAAACCATGCAAAAGAAACAATCATTTAGCGAACTGCTGCAGGCATCGCTGAAATCAAAAGATACTGAAGAGACGATAGATATTTATTTCAATCGTCCTGTGGGTTTGGCTATAGCCCTTATATGCAAGAGTATGCATATTCATCCTAATGCCATCACAGTGTTCTCGTTTTTCGTGGGAGCAGCTGGTGGTTGGCTGTTGTTCTATCATGACCTTTGGCTCAATTTGCTTGGTATACTGTTGCTGATGATAGCTAATTTCTGTGACTCTGCCGACGGACAGTTGGCACGACTTACTGGACAGAAAACACTCGTGGGCCGTGTGCTCGATGGTTTTGCGGGCGATGTTTGGTACACGTTTATATACCTTGCTATCATCTTCCGTCTTTGGAATGAAAAGATTCCTTTTACTGATATAGAGTGGGGCGTAGGCTCTTTCATCCTTTGCTTCATTGCAGGTGTTCTCTGTCATTCAAAGCAGAGTTCGCTTGCTGACTACTACCGTCAGATACACCTATATTTCCTTTTGGGAAAGAAGGGCAGTGAACTAGATGACTCGAAGACACAACGTGCTATTTACGATGCACTGCCTAAATGGAGGGAGTTTTGGGCACATGCCTTTTATTATAACTATGCCAACTATTGCAAGAGTCAGGAAAAGCGCACACCAAAGTTTCAGGCTCTCTATGCAGCCCTGCGTAAGAAATATCCTAATGCAGAGGATATGCCGCAACAGTTGCGCGATGAGTTCCGTGCGGGTTCGTTGCCACTGATGAAATACACCAACTGGCTCACACACAATTCTCGTGCTTTTACTCTCTATATTGTTTGTCTGCTAAACGTTCCTTACATCTATCCTCTGTTCGAGATTATCGTACTCGGCGTAATGTATCTTTATATGCACAGAAAGCATGAGGAACTGAGCGAGAGGATGATGGAGAGGTTGTGAGCCTCCCCTGGCCCCTCCGAAGGAGGGGGAAATGGTTTGTGAGATTTTTAGGTTTGGAACCTCCCCCAACCCCTCCGAAGGAGGGGAGAATGGAGGGTGTGGTTATAAGGTTGTAAGGTTTATGAGGTTTTTTGTTGTTTTGCTTGTTTTTTTAGGTTCTGTTGTGCATAATTGTTATGCGCAGCACAACTCTGAATTGAGCAAGGATACAAGCAAATGGTTTAATAGAACACAACAGCTTCAAGGCATAACCATAGAATCAAAGCGCTCACGCTATAGCCGTAAGAACAATCCTGCGGTAGAGTTGATGCGCAAGGTGATTGAGAAAAAACGAGTAAACGAGTTGACAAGTGGACGAGTTGACAAGTTAAGTGATAAGGTTGACGAGTTGACAAGTAGACAAGTAAACGAGTTATGTGACTCTGAATCAAGCAACTTGTCAACTCGTCAACTTGTTAACTCGTCAACTAAACCAACCAACTCATCAACTTTTCAAAAGTACCAGAAGATATTATTTGGCATCAACGATGTGAAGCCAAGCGATTTGGAACAGGGATTTCTTTCCAAGATACCCAATGTGCTTAATCACATTGAGTTTTGTAATTACAACAATAAACTTATTCTGCCGTTGACCCTAAGTGAGGTAGTGTCTCAGAAATACTATCGTGCTAATCCAGTAGACGAGAAGGAGATAATTATCGGTGAGCGTGCCGTAGGCATCAACGAGATGTTTCAGTCGGGAATACTTATCACCGAGGCTCTGAAAGATTTCTTCAAGAGCGTTGACATCTATGATGACCAGATACAGTTGTTGCAGACAACTTTCACATCGCCAATAGGTAAGGATGCTCTGGGCTTTTACAGATATTATATCATTGATACACTTGATGTGAGTGGCGACCGTTGCATCCACTTGCGATATGTGCCTAATAACGTTCAGGATTTCAGTTTTGCTGGTAACCTGTATGTTCTTGACGACTCGTCGTATCAGGTAAAACGCTGCGAACTGATGGTGCCTGCGAGTGGTAGTGTTAACTTTATAGATTGTCTGATGATTCTGCAGGAATACACAGATATTGGCGAGGGCAGATGGGCGCTCACAACAGATGATATGGTCGTGGAACTGAAACTCTTCGACTTTATGCAGCGGGCTATTGTGGTGCGCAACACCAGGCTAACCGACCATACCTTTGGCGATGTGCCAAGCGGCATCTTTCGGGGCAGACGCAAGGAGGTGACAGATGTAAATGCAAAGAAACAGACTGACACATTTTGGCACAACCACCGCCCAATAGACCTATTGAGAAGTGAACGAAGATTAAGTGAACTGGCTGACAATATGCAGCAATCGGCAGACAAGTCTAAATTGCTGAAACTATTGCTCAAGTCTATTATTGAGGGATATGTAGAGACTGGTAGCAGACTGACTCCGAGTAAGTTTGATATAGGGCCAGTGTCATCGTTTGTATCATCAAACGATATTGATGGTTTGCGTCTCGGTTTCGGTGGACAGACCACAGTCAATCTGCATCAGAATATCTTCCTGAAAGGATTTTATTCATACGGGACCAAAAGCAATGAGCATTATTATAATGCCGAACTGACTTACTCGCTTAACAAGAAGGAGTATCTGCCGCGTGAGTTCCCTATGCGCAATATCTCCGTTTCCACCACTCGTGACCTTCGTCTGCCGTCTGAGAAGTTCAACCATACGAACAGCAGTAATATGTTCTCTCTGCTAAAATGGGCAGATGATGACTTTATGATGGAGTATAAGCGACATCAGATAAAACTGGAACGTGAAGAGGAGTGGGGCCTTCGCACCACGTTTACTGCTGCAGTAGAGCATGTTAATCCAGCAACGAATTACTCGGAAATAACGAATTCTAATTCAACTCTCATCCCTCATCCCTCATTCCTCACCCCTTGCCCCTCATCCCTCACCGAACTCTCCTTGGGTTTGCGCTACTCGCCAGGAGAAAAGTTTGTGAGTACGAAGAAAGGCAGAAGATACATTAATCTTGACGCACCTATATATGAACTGAGTCATACCATTGGTTTGAAGGGTGTGCTTGGCGGCGATTATGATTATAATCTTACTCAGGCATCTGTTTACAATCGTTTTTGGCTGAATAGTTGGGGACATCTCGACATGCACTTGCGCGGAGGAGTGCAGTGGAACGATGTGCCGTGGTGGTTGATGTGCATGCCTGCCACCAATCTGTCGTATTTCTCACAACCGGGTGCGTTCTACCTTATCAATAATATGGAGTTTATACACGACCGTTATGCTTCTATACATTTGTCGTGGGACATCAACGGTAAGTTGCTTAACCGCATACCTCTGATTAATCGTCTGAAATGGCGCGAGCATGTAGGACTAAATATGTTATGGGGAGATGGCAACTTATTAACTCATCAACTCATCAACTCAACAACTTCCACAAACAACTCGTCAACTCATCAACTTGTCAACTTGTCAACTGAAAAAATCAACTCATCAACTAAGCCATACCTTGAAGCAGCCATAGGCATTCATAACATTTTCCGTTTCTTCCATGTTGACTATGTGCGCCGCTTCACCCATCTTGATAATCCTGATGCCACTAAGCATGGCATACGTTTAGGGTTTAGCATGAAGTTTTAGTTTGGCTTACAGAATTTTTGTAAAAAAAACGTCATTTCGTCATTTTTGCTGTAAGTTGTTGTACCTTAACAGGATACAGAGGTGACGTTGTTTTTTTGTTCGTCACTAATTGCCTTTTATTGTCGGATAAAAAGCTAAACATTAAAATAATAATTGAAAATCTTATTGATTGATAACTTTGCCTGTCTTATACTGAAATAACTTGACAGTCATTTTGCACTAAATTATTAGAATAAT
>X430_Giraffe__coassemble_64_pt1 | contig 21634 bp, 14 predicted proteins | sample X430_Giraffe__metabat2_high_PE_008 | metagenome-assembled genome bin X430_Giraffe
TCTGAAAGTAACATCAGAAGGCAAAAAGTTTATAAAGAAACCTAAATCATTTATGATTGTTGAAGATAAAGAATTTAATGAGGATGACGAGATAGTAGTAGATCAAGAGGGAGGAACTTGTGCGTTGGACCCTACACTTAATGCCATGCTGGTTGATCTACGAAAGAAAGTGGCAAAAAAGATGGAAAGGCCACCGTATGTGATATTCCAGGATGCATCGCTTGAGCAGATGGCAACCGATTACCCAGTTACTCTGGATGAACTGAAAAGTATTCAGGGAGTAGGAGAAGGAAAAATCAAGCATGCATATGCAAAGGAGTTTGTTGAGCTTATCAAGCGCTATTGTGAAGAAAATGAGATAGTAAGGCAGGTTGACTTGCGTGTGCGCACCGTTGCAAAGAAATCTGAGAAGAAGGTGAGCATAATAAACAGCATTGACAGACAGATTGCCCTTGATGACATTGCAAATGCAAAAGGCATTGAGTTTGAGGAACTGCTAGACGAACTCGAGACTATCGTTTATTCAGGAACAAAGCTAAATATTAATTATTTCCTTGAGGATGTGATGGATGATGACATCATTGACGATATTTACTCATATTTCCAGGAGTCAGAGACAGATGACTTGGCTACTGCCTTGGAAGAACTGGGAGATGATTACTCTGAGGATGAGATACGTCTTGTAAGGATAAAGTTTATTTCAGAAATGGCAAACTGATTTTTTTATGAGAAAAATAGTTTTTAAGACATTTATTATAGTTTTGGGATTGAGCATTGTGCCGTTAAAGGCAGATGCTCAATTCTTTAAGAAATTATTTGGTAAGAAAAAAGAAAAAGAAGTTGAAAGGGTAGAGAAGGCACCTGAGCAGCAGACAGTGATGCTTGACCCTGCAACGTTAGAGGATAACAGTAACAACAGAAATGGTTTTATGGGTATTCCTCTCGGTATTGATGCCGAAGTGTTTGACAAGAGAATGAAGGAACTTGGCTTTGCTGCCATTGAACAAAAAGAAAAGCAAACATCGAAGACATATAAATACGAGGGCGACGTGTTTGGTGTGAAAAGCTTTGTGACATTGAACACGTCAGAAAAGACAAATATTGTATATGCTGTTGACGTTGTGGACCCAACTGTCTATAGTACAGAAAAGGCCGTGACAAAAAGAAACACAGAGCTAAAGAATGAGTTTGTAAAGACTTATGGTAAAGGTTATGTGAATAAGGGCGGTGAATGTTATACCATTATAACGCAATTGGGCAGTGTAAACCTTCATTATGAGCGCATAACCATAGGTGGTGGATTTAATATTGGATTTGTTGTTGACGATGCCAAGGCTTATAAGGTTGCATACGATGAAATGGCAGACAAAGACTTTGAAGTATCTCCGCGAGAGATAGTAAAAGGATTGGCGACAGTTTGCAATCATATTGATGTTGTAGGAGTAGGCGTAAAAATAATGGAGGAACAGTTATACAGCAAAGCGCGTACTACGCTTACAAAGCACGACTATGTGTTGGGCAAAGCCACATCAAAAGCATTGACAGCAACATATAAGTTGTCAGCGGATTATTCATGTGTGTTGACGCTTGGACGCAAAGGCAGCAAAGTTAATACTGTTACAATAACAGCTAATGAGGATAAAGAACTCGTTATGCAGGACCTTAAACGTTGTGGATTTGAGGAGATAGGCAAAAATACGTATAAAAGTGGCAGATTGCGCTTGACATGGACGGAGGATAAGCAGGGAAGACAAGTGCTGAAATTCTCTTCTGCTCTTCGTTAAATCGTATTAATTCAAAAAGAAATTGTGAAAATATACATATAATGTGAATTTTTTGTGCTAAATTTGCACGCAATAATTTTTAAAATAACCAATATGTCATCATTTATTGCAGATAAAATCGTGATGGACGGTCTGACATACGACGATGTCCTACTCATTCCAGCTTATTCTGAAGTATTACCAAAGACGGTAGAGTTGAAAACAAAGTTCTCTCGTAATATTGAACTGAATATTCCTTTTGTTACTGCTGCAATGGATACTGTTACTGAATCACAGATGGCTATTGCCATCGCTCGTGAAGGAGGTATTGGTGTCATTCATAAAAATATGTCTATAGAGGAGCAGGCTCGTCAAGTGGCTATCGTAAAGCGTGCCGAGAATGGTATGATTTACGACCCAGTGACAATCAAGCGCGGTTCTTCTGTTGCCGATGCTCTGGCTATGATGGCTGAGTATCATATTGGAGGTATACCAGTTGTTGACGAAGAAAACCATCTTGTGGGAATTGTGACTAATCGTGACTTGCGTTTCGAGCGTCATTTGGACAAGAAGGTTGATGATATAATGTCTAAGGACAATTTGGTAACAACCGACCAAAAAACAGACTTAACTGCAGCTGCACAGATTCTTCAGGAAAACAAGATTGAGAAATTGCCAGTAGTAGATAAGGAAAATCATTTGGTTGGCCTTATCACATACAAAGATATTACAAAGGCTAAGGACAAACCAATGGCATGCAAAGACGCTAAGGGACGTTTGCGTGTTGCTGCCGGCGTTGGTGTAACAGCAGATACCATTGAGCGTATGCAGGCATTAGTAGATGCTGGAGCAGATGCTATCATTATTGATACAGCTCACGGACACTCTAAGTTTGTTATCGAGAAACTTGTTGAGGCAAAGAAACTGTTCCCAGGCGTAGATATCGTTGTTGGTAATGTAGCAACAGGAGAAGCTGCGAGAATGCTTGTTGAAAATGGTGCTGATGCTGTTAAGGTTGGTATTGGTCCTGGCTCAATCTGCACAACACGTGTTGTTGCAGGAGTGGGTGTGCCTCAGCTGAGTGCAGTGTATGATGTTTACAATGCGCTGAAGGATACAGGTGTTCCATTGATTGCTGATGGTGGTCTTCGCTATTCTGGTGATGTTGTTAAGGCATTGGCAGCAGGTGGAAGCTCTGTTATGATTGGATCGCTTGTAGCTGGTACAGAAGAAAGTCCAGGTGAAACAATCATCTTCAACGGACGTAAGTTTAAGAGCTATCGCGGCATGGGCTCTCTTGAGGCAATGGAGCAGAAGCATGGCTCTAAGGACCGCTATTTCCAGGGTGACACTAAGGAGGCTAAGAAACTTGTGCCAGAAGGTATCGCAGGTCGAGTACCATATAAGGGAACAGTTCAGGAAGTAATCTATCAGCTTGTAGGTGGTTTGCGCTCTGGTATGGGATATTGTGGTGCCAACAGCATAGCAGCGCTTAACAATGCTAAGTTTACCCGTATCACTAATGCTGGTGTGATGGAGAGTCACCCACATGATATCTCAATAACAAGTGAGGCTCCTAACTATTCAAGACCAAACGATTGATTATGAAATTTAAGATAGCATTATTTGGATTGCTGATAAATGCGTCTGCAGCTTTAGCTCAGTCAGCAGATCCAGTGATAATGAAAATAAACGGTACTCCTGTTTTGCGCTCAGAGTTTGAGTATTCTTACAATAAGAATAATTCAGAGGGTGTCATTGACAAGAAGACGGTTGAAGATTATGTAGACCTTTTTATTAACTATAAGTTAAAGGTCGTAGCGGCTTTAGATGCAAAGCTTGATACTCTTACCTCGTTCAAAAATGAATTTGCACAGTATAGGGACCAGCAGTTGCGTCCATCTTTTATTACTGATGCCGATGTAGAAAACGAGGCAAGAAAAATATATGAGAATACTAAAAACAGTATCGGTCCTAATGGCCTGATACGTCCAGCTCATATATTCATGCGTTTGTTGCAACAAGCCACAGCCAGTGATCAGCAGCGTGCCAAGAATCGTATTGATTCTATTTACAATGCCTTGCAGGCTGGTGCTGACTTCGCTGAACTGGCAACGAAATTGTCAGAAGACCCAGGCTCTGCAAGAGAAGGCGGTTTGTTGCCATGGATTGGTCCTAACCAGACACTAAAGGAGTTTGAGGATCAAGCCTATGCGCTTCAGGTAGGTGAGATGAGCAAACCATTCCTATCGCCAGCTGGTTATCATATAATCCTGATGAAGGAAAGGAAACAGCTTGAACCGTTTGACTCACTTAGAGCAAATATCATGCGCTTTATAGAGCAGCGTAATCTTCGAGAGAATATTATCGAGCAAAAGATAGAAGACCTTCTTAAGCAGTCTGGCGGCTTGCTTACCAAGGAACAGCTTATGGAGCGTCGTGCTGATTCACTTCAGAATGTAGACTCTGATCTCAAAAATCTTATCAAAGAATATCATGATGGTTTGTTGTTGTATGAAATTAGCAACCGTCTGATATGGGATTTGGCTTCTAAGGATGAAGAAGGATTGCAGAAGTTCTTTAAGAAGAATAAGAAAAAATATAATTGGGAAGAACCAAGATTTAAAGGCATTGCATATCATGTAAAGGTGCAGAGCGATGTTCAGGCCGTGAAAGACTGTGTGAAGAAACTCAAGTTTGACGACTGGGCACCAGCGTTGCGCAAGGCATTCAACAATGATTCTGTTATTCGCATTCGCGTAGAAAAAGGACTCTTTAAGAAAGGTGACAATGCTCTTATCGACAGAGAAGTATTTAAAACAGATGCTAAGGTGACTTCTAATCCTGACTATCCTATAGATGCTGTTTATGGAAAACTGCTGAAGAAAGGACCAGAGGATTTCTCTGATGTTCGTGGTTTGGTAACAGCAGACTATCAGGATTACTTAGAGAAATCGTGGGTGGAGGAACTGCGTCGCAAATATCCTGTCGAAGTATATGAGGACATTTTGAAGACTGTAAATAAGCATTAATGATGGCTAAGATATCATCGGTTGTAAGAAATAATATTTTATTTTTGTCCCTGCTTGTTGGTTCCAATATTCAGGCACAAACTGTGTCGTCGGCAAAGAATATTGTTGACGAGGTGGTTTGGGTTGTTGGTGATGAGGCAATCTTAAAGTCAGATATTGAGACAATGCGCTTACAGGCACTTCAGGAGGGAACCGTATGGAATGGTGATCCTGATTGTGTTATTCCAGAGCAGTTGGCTGTTCAGAAACTTTTTCTTAATCAAGCAGAGCTTGACAGTATAGAGGTAACAGATTCTGAGGTGGCTGCGCAGGCAGAAAGCCGTTTGGAGGCGTGGATTGAGCAAGTTGGTTCGCGTGAGAAACTGGAGGAATATAGGAAGGTTAGCATAAGTCAGATTCGTAATGAACTTCGCGATGCTATCCGTAATATGATGATAGTACAGAAGGTGCGTGAGCATCTTGTCTCAGATGTCAAAGTATCTCCAGCCGATGTGCGCCGTTATTTTAAAAATCTTCCTCAAGACAGTATTCCATTTGTGCCAACAGAAGTAGAGGTGCAGATTATTACACAGACCCCAAGGATAGAACAAGAAGAGATAAACCGCGTAAAGGATGAACTGAGGGAATACACAGAACGCATTAACAATGGTTCTGCATCATTTGCTACTTTAGCGCGATTCTATTCAGAAGACCCGGGCTCAGCTCGTACAGGAGGTGAGATGGACTACATAGGACGTGGTTCTCTCGACCCTGCATTCGCTACTGTAGCCTTCAACCTTACCGACCCACAGAAGATATCTAAGATTGTTGAGTCTGAATTTGGTTTCCATATTATACAGTTGATAGATAAGCGTGGTGATAAGATTAAGGTAAGGCATATCCTTAAAAAACCAGTTGTTTCAGACAGTGCAGTTACTCAATGCCTTGCACGTTTGGACTCGATCCGTGTGGAGATAGTAAAGGGCACTTTTACTTTTGAAGAGGGTGCTACCCATATCTCAGACGATAAAGACACACGCAATAATTATGGATTGATGGCCAATACATCAAATGGTTACAGCAGGACATCTAAGTTTAAGATGCAGGATCTTCCTCCAGAGGTGGCTATGGTAGTCGATACGATGAAGATAGGCCAGGTGTCAGCACCTTTCCTGATGATTAACTCGCGAGGCAAGACCGTTTGTGTAATAGCGAAACTTAAAAACCGTATTGATGGTCATAAGGCAACTATAACGGAGGATTTCCAAATCATGAAAGATGTTGTTCATAACAAGAGATGTGAGGAACACATCAATAAGTGGGTAACAGAAAAGATAAAAACTACGTACGTTAGGATTAGCGACCGTTACAAGAATTGCAATTTTGAATATCAAGGTTGGATTAGATGATAAAAAGACTGATGTTAAAAATATCATTATACGAGCATAGAATCACAGTGAAGGTGATTCTATGTCTTTTATTGTATGTTTGTGTCACACCTTCTTTCTCACAGGAGCGCGTGGCAAGAGGTACGGCTGATGACGGAAGGGTTCATCTAGTGCATACAGATAAGTTAAGTTTTGACCAGTACAAGAATCCTGAGGCCCAGATTCTAAATGGAAATGTTGCATTTTATCATCAGGGAGCAGAACTATATTGCGACAGTGCGCATTTTTATGAGAAATCAAATTCTTTTGAGGCTTTCGGTGACGTAAGAATGTTTCAGGGCGATACATTGTCGTTATTTAGCGACTATGCCTTCTATGACGGCAATGAGCAAATGGCTCAAGTACGCTATGATGTGGTGCTTAAGCACCGTGAGACTACTCTCTATACAGATAGTCTTAATTACGACCGTATCTTAAATGTTGGATATTTCTTTGATGGAGGCCGATTGGTTGATAACACAGCAGAACTCACGTCTGACTGGGGAGAATACAACACCAGCACCAAGATTGCAATATTTAATTATGATGTGAGATTAAAAGACAACCAGTCTGTTTTGCTCTCGGATACATTGCATTACAATACAGCACTCTCAGAGGCGCATGTTGTTGGTCCGTCAAATCTTACATCAGGCAGCAGTCATATATATTCTGAAGACGGATACTACAATACTAAGACTGAAAAGGCACGTCTCTATTCTCGCTCAGTGGTGCGCGATGGAGCAAAGGTTATTGTTGCTGATACTCTTCTGCATGATGTAAAGGCAGGCACGAGTGAGGGATTCGTTAATGTGGAATATAATGACACCGTCAACCAAAACATTTTTAAGTGTGATTATTTCTGGTATGATGACAGCATAGGATATGCTATGGCCACACGAAAAGCCTTGGCTATAGACTATTCGCAGGGTGATTCATTGTTTATGCATGCCGACACATTTAAGATTTTTACATACAATATAAAAACAGATTCTGTATATCGCATTGTTCATGCATATAACAAAGTCCGTGCATATCGTACAGATGTGCAGGCTGTATGCGACTCTCTTGTGTTTAATAGTCTTGACTCTTGCATGACAATGTATCGCGACCCTATTGTTTGGAATTTTAACCAGCAGTTGTTGGGTGAGCAGATAAAAGTCTATATGAACGACTCAACAATAAACCGTGCCCATGTCATAGACCAGGCTTTGTCTATTGAGCAGATGTTTGACTCGGTGCATTTTAATCAGGTCTCTTCTAAGGAAATGGTTGCATTTTTTGTTGGCGGTGAAATATCTGAGGCACAAGCCAATGATAATGTAATGGTGATATATCATATTATTGACGACAGCGACAGCTCGTTTATAGCGCAGAATAATATGGAAACAAGTCAGCTTCGTCTGTTTCTTGAAAACAGGAAAATGAAGCGCATCTGGGCACCAAGGTCAGAAGGTGTGATGTATCCAATGTCGCAGATTCCTCCCGAAAAGAAATTTTTGCCAAACTATGTATGGTTTGACTATGTCCGCCCATTGGATAAATATGACATTTTCAACTGGCGTGGCAAGAAAGCAGGAACGGAATTGAAAGAACAGAAGCGAAGAGAGCAACCTCAGCGTAGTATTGCAGCAAAAGGTGGAGTAGGCATTAATGGCTCCGGTTTAGATATAAAGTAGAATAATATGAGTGATATCATACAATTACTGCCCGACTCAGTGGCCAATCAGATTGCCGCTGGAGAGGTTATACAGCGACCGGCGTCTGTTATTAAAGAACTTGTTGAGAACGCCGTTGATGCAGGTGCCAACATGATAAATGTTTTGGTTGTTGACGCAGGACGTACTTCTATACAAGTTATTGACGATGGCAAGGGTATGTCTGATACCGACGCACGCCTGTCATTTGAGCGTCATGCCACTTCTAAAATCCGCCATGCCGACGACCTGTTTGCTCTTCATACCATGGGCTTTCGTGGCGAGGCGCTTGCTTCTATCGCCGCAGTAGCTCAGGTGGAATTACGCACTCGCACTGCCGACTCAGAAATAGGCACACAATTATTGGTGGCAGGCTCTAGGGTAGAAGAACAGCAGCCTGTGTCTTGTCCTGTAGGCAGTAACTTCAAAGTTGAAAACCTGTTTTATAATGTTCCTGCCAGACGTAAGTTTCTTAAGTCTAACAGCACAGAACTGAATAATATCATAACAGCCTTTGAGAGGATAGTGCTTGTGTATCCTCAAATAGGGTTTACGCTCCATAGCAATGGCACCGAACTCATGAATCTCAGGGCAGGCAGTTATCATCAGCGTATATCTGATGTGTTTGGAAAGCGCTTTAATCAAGACTTGTTGTCGCTTGGCGTGGAAACATCAATGTGTAAAATATCAGGTTTTGTTGGTAAACCGGAAACAGCCCGCAAAAAAGGAGTACATGAGTATTTCTTTGTTAATGGGCGTTATATGCGGCATCCATACTTCCATAAGGCTGTCATTAATGCTTACGAACGACTGATTCCAGCAGGCATGCAAGTGCCTTATTTCATCTACTTCGATGTTGAGCCAGGAGATATCGATGTTAATATACATCCAACAAAGACTGAGATAAAGTTTGAAAACGAACAGGCCATCTGGCAGATACTTACGGCTACAGTTAAAGATGCATTAGGACGTTTCTGCGATATCCCTACTATTGATTTTGATACAGAAGGAAAACCGGATATACCTGTCTTTGGCAATGATGACAATCCTGTTCTGCCATCCCTCGATTACAATCCGTCATATAATCCATTTAAGTCGGGCAATACCAGCAAACCCAAAGTAATAAATAATTGGGAAAGTTTGTATTCATTTTCTTCTAACGACAATTCTGTTCAGAATGATATGTTTTCTGATATGCCAAAGGAACCTGCTGATAGTGGACTGTTTGGCAATACGGATAATCTTGTGGTAGAAGACAAATCGCCCACTCACTATCAGTATAAAGGAACATATATCATGACAGCCGTTAAGTCTGGTTTGATGATAATCGACCAGCATAGGGCAGATGTAAGGATTCGCTATGAGCGTTATTTAGCGCAGCAGAACCAGCACGCATCTGTGTCGCAAAGAATTTTGTTTCCAGAAACAGTACAGTTGCCGCTGTCTGATGTTGTGTTGCTAGAGAAGATTCTTCCTGAACTCACCAATCTTGGTTTCGAACTGACAGACCTTGGCAATAATTGTTATGCTATTATAGGAGTACCAGCCGGAATAGAGGGTCTTAATCCTAAGTCTTTGCTATTAGACATGGTTCATGATGTGATGAATGGTGACGACTCTGTTGCGGAAATAAAAAAGAACCTTTCAATCAGTCTTGCACGCAATGCGGCATTGCCCAAAGGACAGTTGTTAAGCAACGCAGAGATGGAGGAACTGATAAACGGACTTTTCTCATGTTCCAACATGAATTACACCCCTGATGGCGAACCTATTTTGAGTATTTTGCCACAGCGCGACATAGAGCAGCTTCTATTATAAATGGGGCTATATATTATATGAATAAAGCGCTGATAAACCAAAAAACACATAGAAACAAACTAAATATGTTAAAAAATGTATTTTTAGTATATGTTATAATGTGTTATTGTTGGTTAATCGGGAATAATTATCTAATTTTGCAGAAACTAAGTTAGTATATTGTTTAAGTATAATTATATTTTAAGTATGAAAAAACTTTTATTGATGTTGGCTATTGCCAGCTTTTCTGTAGCAGGTATGGCTCAGAATGAGTCTGAGACACCAGCTCTCAAGCACAGTGTTGCTACAAATTCTTTCTGGAGCAACTGGTTTATTCAGGCTAACGTATCAGGAACAGCATTCTGGGGTAGCCAGGAGGAAGGTATGGATTTGGATAACAGTCCATTGAAGGGTTTCCGTAACAACCTCGGTTTCTCTGTTGCTCTTGGTAAGTGGTTTACACCAGGTCTCGGTCTTCGTACAAAGCTCAACGGCGTTTGGGGTAGAACAGTTATCTCTGACGACCAGGCTGAGAATGCAAACAAGTACTGGACATTGAGCGAGCAGGTTCTTTTCAATGTAAGCAACATGATTTGTGGTTACAATGAGAACCGTGTTTGGAACTTTATTCCTTACGTAGGTGCTGGTGTTAGCCGTAACATGTCTTATAACCGCTATGCTATGGGCGTAACTGCAGGTCTTTTGAACCAGTTCCGTCTGAGCAATAAGTTGGCTGTTAACCTCGACCTTTCTTATGGTGTACATGAGGATCAGTTCGATGGTTGCGACATCGTTGGTGATACAGAGTTCAGCAAACTCCACAACCAGGATCGTACTCTCAACGTAGAAGTTGGTTTGACATACAACCTTGGCAAGGCTAAGTGGAACAAGACTCCAGACGTAGACGCTATCAAGGCTCTCTCACAGAACCAGATCGACGCTCTTAACGCACAGCTTGCTGACGCTAACAACGAGAATGCTCGCCTGAAGAACATGCTCGCTAACCAGAAGCCAAAGGAAATCGTTAAGACAGTTAAGGAAGTAATGGTTGCTCCTGTATCTGTATTCTTCAACATTGGCAAGTCTAGAATTGCTTCTAAGAAGGATCTTCAGAATGTTAAGGAGATTGCAGAGATTGCTAAGGACAAGAACGCTAAGATCGTTGTTACAGGTTATGCTGACAGCAAGACTGGTAGCGCAAGCTTCAACCAGACTCTGAGCGAGAAGCGTGCTAACACTGTTAAGGCAGAGCTCGTTAAGATGGGCGTAAGCGAGTCTAACATCGAGGTTGTTGCAGCTGGTGGTGTTGATACACTTTCTCCAATCTCTTACAACCGTCGTGCTACTGTTGCTATCAAGTAATAGATAATACGAAAATATCTCAAGGGCTGTGTGAAAACACAGCCCTTTTTGTTTATTGTACTACTGCCTGCAAATTTTTCAAAAAAATCTGAACATCTGAACTCTTGGTTGGAAGATTTGAATGTCAGGGAGTTACAGATGTGCAGATTGTGTGCAGAGGTGTGCAGATGGGTGAGGAAACTAGTTTCCTCAAAATTATGAATTATGAATTTTGAATTATGACTATGATGCAGATGAATCTCATAACCTTAAGTGTCTCTCCCGGCCTCTCCCTCCGCCCTCTTCCTGGAGAGGGAACCTTGGCCTCAAAACCTTACAACCTCATAACCTTACAACCTCACAACCTTACAAATCGTTTTGTTATCTGCATGGGATTCTGATGTAATCTCCATGAGATTCTGATGTAATCTTCATGAGATTACAAAAGTATTTGGTGCATATACCGCGGCGTTTTGGTGCTCGTTGTTTTGTCAAGAGCACAATAATATTTTTGACTGGGGTACAAGAGGACTTTTATTCTGAGGATTTTGGGATTTGATGGATTTTATTTTGCCTAAAGAAATTAAAGAAATAGGTTTCAACTGAACCCATTTGAAAACAATCTGAACGTCTTAACTGCTAGAAACTTAATTCTTTGAAACGGCAGTTTAGACGTTCAGATATTTTTGAAATTCAATATGGAGTAGTTAAACCAGATTTATGCCATCGTCGCCAATTGTGATAAGTCTGCGCTTGTATAGGTCGCCAATGGCTTTTTTGTATGTTTTCTTGCTCACCTTAAAGCGGTCTGATATCAGTTCCGAAGGACTCTTGTCGCCAAGATCACAGTGGCCATTGTTTTCTTTCAGATAGTTGAGTAGTATCTCACTGAAGTCTAATGTCTGCTGGTGGCCTGTTCTCTGTATCATTACGTCAATCTTGCCGTCTTTGCGTATGTGGTCGATATAACCTTTTAGTTTGTCGCCAGTCCTTAGTGGTCGGAACACCTGATTCTCGTATATCAGACCATTAAACTTATTGTCGACAATAACCTTGAAACCGAGTTCGGTTTTTTGCCATACCAGCAAGTCAACCTCGTCGCCATGCTTATAGGGAGGACGCTCTTGCGACAAGTACTTGTCTACCTTTGCTGTCGCCATGAGTCTGTAGCTGTCTTCATCGAGAGTCACATATACTATATATGAAGAACCGCGCTCCATGCGTTTTTTCTGCTCGCGGAACGGACAGAACAAGTCTTTCATCAGTCCCCAGTTGAGGAATGCGCCATATTCGTTTACCCAAGACACTTCAAGATGAGCAAAGTCGCCTACCTTGGCCAGTGGTGTTAGGGTGGTGGCGATAGGACGCTCGTCTTGGTCGAGATATATGAATACATCTATCTCATCACCAATCTTGCAGTTCTCTGGTACGTATCTTGTTGGCAACAGTATCTCTCCCTCGTCGCCTCCGTCGAGATACATACCAAAGTCAACAGCCTTCACCACGGTCAGCTTATTGTAATCACCAAGTTTTATTCTCATAATAAATGGTTTTTGAGTTTTTGATTTTCTGATTTTTTATGTTTATAAGTCCAGCAGTCCGTCGCGCATCTTTATCGTGCGGTCTGTTATGTTAGCCAACTGTTCGTCGTGTGTTACTATGACAAATGTTTGTCCGTATTTCTCGCGCAAGTCGAAAAACAGTTGGTGCAGTTCCTCCTTGTTTTTTGAGTCAAGGCTGCCTGATGGCTCATCGGCAAGTATCACAGCCGGACTGTTTACTAATGCCCTTGCCACAGCCACTCTCTGTTTCTCTCCTCCCGACAACTCGTTTGGTTTGTGGTGCGCTCTGTCTGTCAGTCCCATGAACTCCAGTAATTCTGTTGCTCTTGCCTTTGCGTCTTTTTTAGACATGCCGCCAATAAATGCAGGAATCATAATATTTTCGATGGCGGTAAACTCTGGTAGCAGCTGGTGGAACTGGAATACGAAACCAATATGCTTGTTTCTGAACTCAGCCAGTTCTTTTTGTTTCATGTTGCTGGTATCAATACCATCTATTATTACAGTTCCACTGTCGGCATTGTCGAGTGTGCCTATAATCTGAAGCAGGGTGGTCTTGCCAGCGCCGCTTGGTCCAACAATGCTCACCACCTCGCCCTTGTTGATATGCAGGTCGATGCCTTTCAGAACCTCCAACTTGCCGAAACTCTTTTTTATTCCTTTTATTTCAATCATTTCTTTTTAAATGTTTTTTCAAACCATTTGATAATGGTAGAATATGCGCTTTCCTTTTCCTGTCGTTGTGGAGCAGTAAATGTCATTGTGTCCTGAGGCTGTCCGTTCTGGTCGGGATATATTATCATCAGACTGCACTCTGGGAAACTCTCTGTCAGTTCCTTTGGCAGGTATTCAAAAGCAGGTTTGTAAGACACCGTTCCTTGGCGAGCGGTTATCACCACCAGCATGTGGTCTTCGTTTACCTTCTCGGCCAATGAGGTAAGCTGTTTCCAGTGATACATCTCATCATATTCGGCATTCAGCACAGGATGCTTGCTCTTGAGATAATGCTCGATAAGGTCTGTTGTCTCTTGTCGTCCATGGAAGATAATCTTACACCCCATATTTCCCGCCAGGCGTGCCAGACGCTCAATCCATCTGTAAAAACCTGGCTCAAACTCAACCCTTGACGGTACCGCCACATGTATTCTGCGCATGGTGTTGAGAGGGCGCAATATGCGGCATATTATTATCTGGTTGTTAATCTCGCTAATTAATCCTTGTGTGTATGCACCCCAGAAACTGTCGTTAGAATCTCTCATTCTGTGGAGTCCCATGATTATCTCCGATGCGTCGTTTTCTTTGAATGCGTGCTTTATGCCGTTGGCAATGTTTATGGCCAGTCGGCTTTGTGTCTGCATCCTTACATCAGCCGCCGTAGCCACTGCCTCAGCCTGTGCCAGTATGCGCTTGCCCGCTTTCTTGTTGCGCTCGCTCTCCAGGTCGTCATATATTACATTCAGTCCAATGAGTCCGCGGTTTAGCTTCTTATTGCGCATCATGATAGCCACATTCACCAGCATGTCTGCATCGTCGTCGTGCTGCAGGGGGAGCATTATTTTCTCATCATCGCCGGTGGTGGTCTCCTCCTTGGTATTCATCTCGCTGAGCAATATCTTCTGAGCAGAATCTTCTACCACAATAGAACTGATGATGCATGAGAAAAGAATCATCATTACCACACCGTTCAGCATATTAGTGTCTACAAGGTAAGTGCCATCGGGGAGCATAAGGCTCATACCCACCATGGTCATGGCGATGCCACCAGCTGCATGCGCCTCAGTAAGGCCGAACATCATGTTGCCTGATGTCAGTGACATCTTAAAGCCTAAACAAGAACCGTATGCCGCCAGTGCCTTACCCACAGTGCCAAAGAATACCATGCAGAATACTACCCAAAGCGTGTCAAGTCCATGGAAGAGCACGCTAAGGTCTATCAGCATGCCCACACCAATGAGGAAATACGGGATAAAGATGGCATTGCCAATAAACTCAATGCGGTTCATCAGCGGTGATACGCCAGGTATGAAGCGGTTCATTATCAGTCCTGCAACGAAAGCACCGAATATCCCTTCCAAACCGCATATCTCCGATGCGGCTGCGCTAAGGAACAGTATGCCCATTACATATATATATAGCATCACTGCGTCAGAGTAGTGTCTGAAGAACCATCTTGTGATTCTTGGGATGATAATGGCAGAACCTACGCAGAACGCAATAACCTTTAATATGAATAACACCCAAAACGTGATGTTGTTATCGCCGGCGCCAATACCAACAATGGCCGCCACCACAAGCAGAGACAAGGTGAGCGCAATCATTGAAGACCCAACGCTAAGCATTACGCTCGGATGTTTCTGCAGACCATATTTACATACGATAGGGTAGGCTATAAGAGTATTTGACGAAAGGATACACGCCAATAGTATCGATGCCATTGGTGAGTAGCCCAGCAACCAGATGCCTGTGAAATATGCTATTATGAAAGGAATAAGAAACGTTAGCAGTCCGAATATAAGAAATTGCAACCGCTTATTGTTTATATCCTTGAGATTCATCTCCAAACCAGCAAGAAACATGATGTAGAGTACACCTACCTTGCCAAAGAGCTCGAATGATGAGTCGCGCTCAAGTATGTTTAGTCCGAATTTTCCCACCAATATGCCAGCTAGCACCATTCCTATGATATGCGGGATGCGCAGTTTTGCCATAATCATCGGTGCGAAAAGGATGATACATAGCACAACGAAGAAAATCAACGTTGGGTCGGTTATAGGAAAGTAGTGCGAAATATCGGGTAGCATTTTCAGACTAATTTTTAAAATTTAAATGCAAAGATACTACTTTTGTTTTGATTTTTCAGTCTTATAACGCAGTAAACGATATTTTGTAATTAAAAAAAGCCGTTTTTGTTTTGCACACCCCATTAATTATACTAACTTTGCAGCCGATTTTTATTCACAACTAAATTAATAAGACTTATGAAAGTAGCAATTGTTGGTGCAAGCGGCGCCGTAGGTCAGGAATTCCTGCGCGTTCTTGCAGAGAGAAACTTCCCAATGGATGAGTTAGTGTTATTCGGTTCTGAGCGCAGTGCCGGTAAAAAGTACACTTTCAAGGGTAAGGAGTATGAGGTAAAACTTTTGCAGCATAATGATGATTTCAAGGATGTGGACATCGCGTTCACTTCAGCTGGTGCCGGCACATCTAAGGAATTTGCTGCCGACATTACTAAATATGGCGCCGTGATGATTGACAACTCAAGCGCCTTCCGTATGGATGAGGACGTGCCATTGGTAGTGCCAGAGTGCAATGCCGCTGATGCGCTCAACCGTCCACGTGGCATTATCGCCAATCCTAACTGTACCACAATCATGATGGTTGTGGCATTGCAGCCAATAGAGCAGCTCAGCCATATCAAGCGCATCCATGTGGCAAGCTATCAGAGTGCCAGCGGTGCTGGTGCGGCAGCCATGGCAGAGCTTGAGCAGCAGTATGAGGAGATTCTTAATGACAAGCCTGTTACTGTAAAGAAGTTTGCTCACCAGTTGGCATACAATGTAATCCCTCAGATTGATGTGTTCCAGCCAAACGGATATACAAAGGAGGAGATGAAGATGTTCAATGAGACACAGAAAATCATGCACAGCGATGTTAAGTGCTCGGCTATGTGTGTGCGTGTGTCTGCTCTTCGTGCTCATTCAGAGTCAATATGGATTGAGACAGAGAAACCAATATCAGTAGAGGAGGCTCAGAAGGCATTTGCAGCTGCTGAGGGCGTAACACTTCAGGACGACCCAGCAAACCTTGTTTACCCAATGCCTCTCCAGACAGCTGGCACAGACGATATCTATGTCGGTCGTGTGCGCAAGGACCTTGCCGATGATTGTGGACTTACCTTCTGGATTAGTGGTGACCAGATTCGCAAGGGAGCGGCCCTCAATGCAGTACAGATAGCAGAGTATCTGATAAAGGTGGGTAATGTAAAGTAAACTTATAATTATGAAAATATTGAAGACTGGCGGATTTTTCTGCCAGTCTTTTTTTAGTTTGTACGCACAGATTGCAGAGTGCTGAGTGTGTCGATATCGTCAACAAGGTTTTATAGACAGGAGCGTTAAAACATTACTTTTTCCAAGAAAAGTTTGTGTATATTGCACAAAAGTTGTAATTTTGTGCCGTTTTTTCGGGAATAAACCAATTTTTATATAAATGAGTTACAATTTATTGAAAGGTAAGCGCGGTATTATTTTCGGTGCGCTTAACGAAGAATCCATTGCATGGAAAGTAGCTGTTAAGGCAGTAGAGGAAGGCGCTCAGATTACTCTGAGCAATACACCTATGGCATTGCGCATGGGTGAGCTTGACGCATTGAGCAAGCAACTCAACGCTCCTGTTATTGCGGCAGATGCAACAAGCGTGGAAGATCTTGAGAAGGTGTTTGAGGAATCTGTTAAACTGCTTGGCGGTAAGATAGATTTCGTGCTCCACTCAATAGGTATGAGTCCTAACGTGCGTAAGCGTCGCACATACGATGATTTGGATTATAACTATCTGCAGAAGACTCTCGATATCTCTGCTATCTCTTTCCATAAGATGCTCCAAGTAGCTAAGAAGCAGGATGCTATAGCAGAGTATGGCTCAGTGGTAGCATTAACATATGTTGCTTCACAGCGCACATTCTTCGGATACAACGATATGGCTGATGCTAAGAGCATGCTCGAGAGCATCGCCCGCAGCTTCGGATATATCTATGGCCGTGAGAAGAATGTTCGTGTTAACACCATCTCTCAGTCGCCAACACCAACAACAGCTGGTAAGGGTATTAAGGACATGGAGAACCTGATGGACTTCTCAAACAAGATGTCGCCACTTGGCAATGCTTCTGCTGAGGAGTGTGCAGACTATTGTGTAGTGATGTTCTCTGACCTTACACGCAAGGTAACTATGCAGAACCTCTTCCACGATGGTGGTTTCTCATCTATGGGTATGAGCCTCCGTGCCATGAACCAGTACTCTAAGGACCTCACTCCTTATGAGGATGAGAATGGTAAGATTATTTATGGATAAGGATCTCTCCTAACCCCTCCGAAGGAGGGAGATATATTAAAAGCGTCTCCAATATTTTTGGGGACGCTTTTAATGTATATTCTAACGATGCCTATTTAAGTAATTGAAATGCTCTCCGCTCCTTGAAAAAGGGTGGTCGGGAGGGGATTGTATCATTCATAATATATTTCGCAGTTCCTTTCTCCCCTCCCTCGGAGGGGCAGGGGAGGCTTCCCACACCTACTTATAATCCGTCTCCGAAGGATTCTTAGGGTCGCGAACAAACACTTCCCATACCTTGCAGCAGCGCGATTCGCCTTCAGGACCAGACACATGGAGTGTCACCACGTTGTGAACATTGTCCTTCTTGTATGTATGTATAGGGTTGCGCTCGGTTGATGTTGTGCCATCACCAAAATCCCAATGCCATGAGGTGATGTTGCCGTAGCTGTTATCTTGGAAAACCACGGTGCGTGTACCCTCGATTACGGTGTGTGACCATGCCGCCTCGACGGGTTTCCTGAATTGCTTTTCTAATGGCATCAGTGTGAAGAGGCGTTGCATATTTGCTATGCCAAACATCTGGTGGTGTTTCGACAGGTTCCAGAAACCATTGTTGCCCACACCGCCGTCGTAGTCTATGACTGCCCATGCCAAACCAATCTTCTTGCCCTCATAGAACTTAGACTCTATTGACTGTGCCGGACCGCCGTAGGGGCTGGCGTAGTCGAATGGGGTGATATAGAACTCGAAGCGCAACACACCATCCTCGCCATGCTTGAACTTATAGTCATAAGCGTAGTTGGCGTATGGCAGTTCCTTCAGCCACTGCTGCTTTCCCCATACCATAGTCCATGTCTTGCCCTCAGTAGGTGGGGTCATGAAGTGATAGTTCTGTGCATGTACGTTGTGCATTGAGTAAAAAGCCTCAAGTCTTGACGTTGCCTCACGGTTGATGCGGAATTCATCAGTATGTGGACCGCCAGACAAATCGCCGTCTACCACAATCTCGTAGGTGTCGTTGCGCAGTCCTAGCTGGTCGAAATCCCAATAGTCATCGTATGCCTCATAATAGAAGTACAATCTGTTAAGACCATTGACCCAACCCACCTTGACCTTGATGTCAAGTGTTTTCTTGTCAATGCCCTTATGCTTCCTTGTGTCGTCCCACATCTCTTCCATTGGCACAACATAACTGTCGGGCACGATGTCCCAGTCTTCAAAACTACCATCTATACGTGGTATCTGGTTTTTGGGAAATTGGAAAACTTTAAATCCAGGTTCCCTTACCTGTATGCTCGCCGGTTTTGGTTGTTCGTAAACAACCTTCTCCGCATCCTTCTGTTTTTGTGCCCATGTGGCCGATGCTCCAATGCAGAGGGCCGCGGTTAGAAGATATCTAAAAGTCTTTACCATATTGTGAGTTTATGAGTTTTTGAGTTTGTAAGTTTGTGAGTTCTTGAGTTCTTGAGTTCTTGAGTTCTTGAGGCAGTCTCCACCTAATTGCAATTAAACCTTAATCCTTAATCTTTAATCTTTAATCCGAACATCTTTAATCCAAACATCCTTAATCCCAAAACCCCTCTCCAATTTGGAGAGGGGTTGGGGAGAGGCGTCTTTTAATACTTATAAAGTTGCACCTTCATAAACTGTGGGTTTGGCTTGCTGAAGTCCAGACCTTGGCCTGAGAAACCTTCATCGGCTGCAGGCAGCAGGTCGTAGCGCAACTGTATCTCGTCGCCGTTGAGCCAGCGTCCCTCTATCCATTCGCCATCCTCAAATCTTCCCTCAGTGGTCTTTGCCAGTCCAACAACACCGTTGCCGTCGGCAGGCAAGAACTGAACGCGGATGTTTGAACCGAGGAACAGGAACTCGTCATCGGCAGTCTGTATGGCAATGGCATATCCCTGAGCGTCTGGCGCGTAAGTGCCACCCAGTCGCTGTGGTGCGCCACCCTTGCGCTGGCCACTTGAAATCAGTTCATAAACCAATTTGTAGTTGCCCATCACAACCTCGTCTTTTGTCTTAGTTGGGTCCAATGCTTTTACCCATGTGCCAGTAATCTTTCCGTTTGCCTGGGCGTCGAGAATAATGTCGGCTGCACTGCCAGCCAGTTTGTAGAACTCGCTGAATGTCTTGTTGTCCTCATTGCTTATTTTTGCCTCTACGCCAAATGGAGAATATCCAATGCCGCCCATCTGGCCGATAGTGTAGGCTGCGTTGGCAGCACCGCCCTGGCCCGCTCTTGACTCTGGCACAAACACAGGATTATTAGCGCGTGCGTACATATTAATAATAGTAGGGTAGTCTGGCAGATAAATGTCTGGCGACAGTATGTCGATGCTTGGAGCACCCGCACGCCAAAAGTCATGCACATGTGCCTGTGGGCCGCCTGAAGGATAGTTGCCAGGATGCTTGTCCTCTGGTTGTACAATCCATGCGTTTACAAATGTAGGTATGGCATGCTCCTTCTTGCCAGCCTCAGCAAGCGCATTGTTGTATTGCGCATAGTTCCATGCCATGAAAGCCTCGTCGGTGTAGTCGCCCTTGCCGAATACCTCTTCCCAGGTGCCCGATGTCTTGCATCCCTGGCTTTCCCATGCCTTGCGTGTCTCTGGCAGAAGATTTTCCTTGTTTGCTGTCAGGTAGTCTATCAACTGCTGAGGCACAGCGCTGTTGAAAGCCTCCACGGCTGCAGGATTGTAGTCGCGTGTGTATCCGTGCAGACCCACCTCGTTGTTTATCTGCATCATGATTACGGTCTGCTCTTCGCGGTCAACCTCAGCGATGTGCTTCATAGTTGCGGCGTAAGCCTTAGCGTCAGCCTCCCAGCTAGCCTGGTTTACGGTTGACAGGATTGACAACTGCTTTCCGTCCTTGGTATATGCAAGAGGGAAACGCTTTGTGTCTTTCTTCACCCATATAGGATTGTAGCTGGTATAACCGTTTTTCCAACTGCCGAACCACAGCAATGCCAGTTTTAAGTCGTTGGCACGTGCGTCCTCAATCAGTTCGTCAACAGGCTTGAAGTTGAACTTACCCTCTTCCGGCTCAATCATCTCCCATGAGATAACTGCCAAAACGGTGTTCACACCAGCCTCTTTTATCTGTGGCCAGTAAGGTTTCATGTATTCCCTGCTCGAAGCGGCCGAGTTTGTGAGCTCAATGCCCAGTGCAAGATACGGTTTGCCCTCAACGATAAGTTGTGTTACATTGCCTCTTTTCTCAAGATGTGGAATAGGGGCGAGCTCATTTGCTGATTTATTTTCGGTAGTGCCTGTGCAACCTGCTAATGCTATTGAGCAGGTAAGAATCATAGTTTTAAGTAAACTTTTCATAGATAAAAATGTTTATTTTATTTGTAGATTATGTAGTTATCTCTGCAAATTTAGTTAAAACCGCTAAAATAGCAAAATAGTATTAGAAAAAAGTGTGCCTGAAGTTTCGAATTTATTTATTGTTTAAACAAAAAATGAGCGATGATTATGCAAATAAATGCGGACTGAGTTTAGAGAACTATGTAGTTAAAAACAAAACAAGTTGAATTGGTTTGCCAAATGATAGGTTTTGCATTGCAAAGAGATAGGTTTTGACGACCAAAACAAGTTGTTTTGCAGCAGTGACGTTAGTGACGACAAGAAAAAGTTCGTCACTCTGTTTAACTAACTGTGCTTCAATGATTTAAACATGAAAGTGACGTTTTCTGTAAAAACTATGTTTTGAAAAGTCTTATCATCTCTGTTCTAAGATGGAGTGGCAAAAAGTATTTCTTAATATCCTATTTACGGTCTAATGACCGATTTGGGTTAAACAGGTAATGGTTTTAGTTTGTTTTATGGGTGTAAACACTAAAAAACGTTCTTATTGAAAAAAATATTGCAAAAAGTTTGGTGGTTTCAAAAAAACAAACTACCTTTGCACTCGCTTACGAAAAGTAAGGGCGTTTAGCTCAGCTGGTTTAGAGCATCTGCCTTACAAGCAGAGGGTCGGCGG
>X430_Giraffe__coassemble_68_pt1 | contig 21165 bp, 8 predicted proteins | sample X430_Giraffe__metabat2_high_PE_008 | metagenome-assembled genome bin X430_Giraffe
ACGTTCTTTACGCTGATTTAGAATGATTGTTTTCATCTTATATCTTGTTATTCATATGCAATATTACTAGTTTTTCTTCAATTCACAAAGCGTATTGCATAAAAAATATACTATTTTATGCAGTACAAAGTAATTATTGCACAAAAACTAACTATATAATATGAATATTTACCTTTTTTAGAATAACAAAACACCAACAACTATCCCTAAACAAATCTATATTAATTAAAAAGTATTTATTAATATCGTTTCTATGTTCTAATGACTGATTTGGGTTTAATTAATCTCATAAAAGCAAATGCCCCAACCAGTTTAAACTGATTGGGGCATTTAAATATATTTGGTAATGTTTATTTACCTATAACCTTGCGTACCTTCTCGCCATTTGCCTTGAGCAATACGCCCTTGGCCTGATTGCCAGTCTTACGGCCGCCAAGGTCGTAGACAGTTGCATTGCTGCTGTCGGCAGCCTCGATGTCTTCTATGCCATCGGCCTGCTCTTGGTCAGCACCATAAATAGGCATTGTCTTGCCTGCCCATGAGTCGACTACAGGAAGTCCTACAGTCTTAAGCAAGATGCCAGAGTAGAACTCCATATATGGGCGGAAGCTTGAGTTAACACGCTGCCACTCGCCATTGACAATTACATAACTGCCATTGCGTGCTCTCAGTGTGCTTGTGAAGTTACCGCGCAGGTTAGCCGCATCGGTACCAGCTGTCTTCACAGCGTCGCCGGTCTCATAGAAGTCGATAACGCTCTCTGTAGTATAATATACGCATGGCTCACCTGCATCTGCTCCATCGGTGGTCTCAAGACAGAGGTACTTGAAATCGGCAGTGATACCTGCTACCTTATAAAGCTGTGTACCTTGCTGAGCTGTGTAAGCGCGTGGCAAACAGATTACGCCCCATCCGCCTTCTGGCGCATTAACACGATATAGCGGACTATAGCGCAACACGAAGTCGGTGGCACACCACCATCCCTCACGCTTGTCGCCTGTTGATGCCTTATCGCCCAGTTTCTTCCATTTATTGTCTGTTGCTCCTTGCTTAGAACCAACGAAACCAATGGTCACGGTATCTACATCTGAGAGATATACTGGTTTTGTGCGCAGTGTCTGCCACTGGTCGTCCTCATTACTGAACGGCAGGTCAAGATAGTCGGCTGTGAGTGCTGGAGACACTGCTGTGTCGCCCTTATGCACCATATAGGCATGCTGGTCGCTCAGACAGAAATGCTGTGTGGCGGCTTTACATTCCAGTATATAAAGACCATGACCGAAGCTTCCCTTCACCTCCTGGCGAATCTCCATGGTCTTGGCTTTGCCTTCAGAGGCATTGATGCCCGACCACCATGCGTTCCATGCTGTCTTTGTGCCGTGGGTAGCCACGCGCTGGTCGCCACCTGTAAATGTGCCGCACTTCACCTCCCAGTTCTTATCGCCATTGCTAAAGTTACTGTTCTGAGGTTTGATTGTGGCTTCCACAAATGGCATATATGTCTCCATGGCTTTTTGCAGAGCCTCAAGCGCATCGATATAGTCGGATGACACAGAGCACTTGTCTGCAGCATCGATAGCAGCCTGCAGCTCGAAGCAGCCTGGCAAACCGAATGTAACGACATTATTGGCAGATACTAGCAATGAGTCGATAACACGCTTGCCTTTTATTGCCTTAACAACGTTTTCAACAATGGCATTGAATGCAATGTACTCTGCCTCGCTGTCTATCACGTCTGTCTTGATGGCATCGCGAAGCTCGGCTGCCATTCCAGGATAGTCGTTCTCAATATATGCAGCTATCTCCTGAGCCCTTTTCTGTGCCTGCAGTAATCCGTCGGCATAAGCTTCTGCCGCTGTTGGGAAGAGACGGCAAAGCATCAGATTGTCAAATTGTGCGTTGGCAGACAACATGCGCAGTGAGAGCTGTGCCTTAGAGAATGTTCCGCTATTGAATGTGGCAGACTCCATTTGCAGCATTGTCTTATTGGTAAGTGATGCCAGCACACTGTCTTCCTTGTTCTCGCCACGTGTGGCGCAGAGACGCTGAAGCGACAAACCAGAACATGTAGATGCTCCTGCAAAATAATAGTCGGCAGCTGGTTCAATGTCAATAACCTTTAGCACAGACTGTGGTTTGGCTGTACCTCCATCGGCATAAGCCTGAAGATATGCGCCGCCATTAAATCCGCCTGCTGGTACAATCTGGAAGTATGGTTCAGCCAATGGTGTGCCGTCACCAGCGGTCCATGACATGAAACCAAGGTCGAAGTCACCATTCACAAAACGGTTACCTCCGGCATAATATACGTTGCCGTCTATCTGCATAGCCATACCTGTCTCTACTGTGTTTGACACAGCTTTCACAGAACGGGTGATATATGATTGGCCAGCAGCGTCAACCACCTGAAGGCGATAGCTGTAACCTGCCACAGCAGATGAGTCTATATATGTATAATCGGCACCATCCTCCTCAAACTCAATATCGGCGATGGTCTCCCACTTATTACCGTCAGCAGAGCGCTGTATCTTCATCGACTCATTGTACTCGCCATTAGGCTCATACCACTCTATCTTAGCAACCTTGCCATCGAAAGTGAGTTTCAATTGTGATGGCTTATACATCTTAGGCAGCTTTGGCACATACTCATAGCGTGAATCGTAAGCCACTGCCGATGGTTTTTTGGCATAGTATTCGCCTGATGGGGTCAATTTACCTTCCTTATCAAGAACCCATCGGCATCCCTGTCCCATATGTCCCGTAGAACCTGCACCGAATACACAATACCTTTCAAGCCAAGATGTGTTTTCAAGTCCATCAATTATTGGAGCAAAATGCTGTTTATGGATTGCATAGTTCGCATCGTTGGCTTCAGTGTTGCTACCAGGCCATCCTGTCCAATCGGCTCCATAATTCATCTCGGTTATCCAAATAGGACGACCTGTACGATTACGGATTTCTGCAAGTTTACTTTGCCAACTTGACCAACCACTGTACCAATAAGCATGAACAGCAATAAAATCACAACGCCAACCACGGGCATCAATTGAATCAATAAACTCATAGAGCCATTGATAGTTTCCTGCCACAGCAGGCGAACCCAATCGCCGGCCTGTAGCCATCATCTCAGGCCAAGTAGCCAAAACCTGAGCAACACTTACAACCTGTTCCTTTGGGTCTCCCGTATTCTCTGGTTCGTTGTTTCCAAGGATATTGGCAGATGTGCCATTGTTACCTACATCTGCAATTCCAGGCCAACCCTCATGATGATGCTGTGTGACATACTCACGGTCTGTCGAAGGATTAGAACCTGCATCCCAATGATAGTGCCAAGTGGTATTCAACAACTCATTAGGTTGTGATTGCCAAGTACAGAAACCTTTCTTGCTGGCATCGTTCCACTGGCTGACGCGCAGCGATGATATAGACTTGCTAAGGATTGTTGGCAGATTGATGGTAAGCGGACCTTTATCTGCTATGAACACACGGTTGTATCCCATGCCGTCGGCCTTAGTGGCAAACCATGCCATATAACCGCGCTTCAGTGTGAAACTCTGTATGCGGTTGTTCATTGCATGATTTTTCAGTGTCTGACGTGTACTTACATTAAACCTTGCCGACTCGCCCTGCTGGTCTTTCTCCGTATATACTGTAAGTGGCGCGGTTGCATTGTATGGCAGAATGATTGCTCCATCGCCATGAATGCGTGCCTGGCAGTTGGCAGCCGATGCCTTTACGCCATTGATACGAATATTACCATAAAAACTGCTAACCTTAGATGGTTTGACGGCTTTAAGGATAATTGTTGCTTTTTCCGTATTAACAATATCAACAACGGCACCACTTGCAAAAGGAGTGGCAGAGGTTATCACATAGTCAACATCAGTGGTAAGCGACACCGTTCCCTTTGCCTGGTCCACTGTCTCTGTAGTATTGCCATATACAGAAAAAGCGCTTGCAAGAAGCATAAGGCTTCCTGCAATCGCTCTATGTATTAAATTAAAATTTGATATTTTCATATTAGTATTTTTTGGAGCTCAGGTGTTCAGACATTAGTCTAATATATTCAAAAAATTATGAAACTTCAGAATCTATACCATAAGGTAATGTCTGAACTCCTGAACTACAGAACTCCTGATTAATGGGAATTACTTTACCCCAATCTTTCCATTCCAGTCAAGATACCAGTTGGCTGGAGTATAGAGGTCTTTCATAATCTCGCTCTTCAGGGCATCGGCCTCTGCAGCGCCACGGCGTGCATATACACGGTCGGCAAGATAAGCAGGGTCGTTACGGCGCAGAGCCACACGCATGAGGTCGTAGAAGCGGATTCCCTCGTAAGCAAACTCAAGAGCGCCCTCGTCAACAATCATGTCCTCTACTTTGTCCATCTGGTAAACTATCTGCTCAGCACTATAGAGGTCTACGATGACAGTGTCTTTCTCTACGCCATCCACAACATACTTAGTTTTAATCTTCAGAGTTGTGTCAACAGGCAGCGCATAGTATGGATTATACAAACTCCATCCTGCACCACGATCGTGGATACCTACTGTGTTTTGCTCTGCAGAGCCTGTGATGTCGCTTAGATAATACTGGTTGTTCGGGAAATTGAACGTGCGCAGGAAGGTTGAGTCGGCACCATAATAAGGAACCACCTCATCTTTTATTACGTCATTGTTAACACCACCAGCCAGCAGTCTGTATGCGAAACGGGGATAACCGGCACGGTTCAAAGCCTCTGCCAAACGCAGGTAAACCATTGTGCGACGGTAAACATGAACGTTGCGGGTTTCATACTTATTGCAGTACTGATATGGCAAGCGTTCGTTGTTGTGAACAACGTATGAGTTAAACATCCAACTTCTGTAGTAACGCAGGTCACCACCTCTATTACCTGGTATATCCAGCGGTGCAATAATAATGTCATTACCATCGTCTGTTATATGGCAGTAACGCTGAGAAGATGAAATTTCCCAGTGGCGCTTTGAAGCTGCCAGTGATGGACGATACTCATTCTCTACTGTAGAGTTGAAGATATTGCGCAGTTCACTGTAATAACCTTCTGAAGGGATAGAGTCGCCAGGGAGCATGCTTATCAGTTCTGCTGATGAACTATATCTTTCGTTGTAGAAATTATAAGACCAGCTGTCATATATTGAGTTCCAACTTGCATTAGCACCGCTCCATGCAACCTGGTTTGTGCCAATAGGATAAGGATTATTCATGCCATTGCGGGTGCTGATATACTTATAATAATTAGTAGCAGCATCCTTATAGTTGCCTGCCCACAGGTTGAGGTCGCCAAGAAGAACATAAACAGGGATGTTCATGAGGCGAGAGTCAACACCGCGAATCTCTCCGTACTGTGGCAACTCTACGTCGCCCAGTCCCTGCAGGTCGCGAACGAAATAGTCGCAGATGGTCTTAATGTCAGCGCGTGGATGTTCACGGTCGGCATCTTCCTTTGTCAGAACTGGCTCAGTAACAAATGGCACGCTGCCATAGTTAAGTGCCAGCTGGAGATATGTCCATGCACGGAATGCCTTTACTGCTGCATACTCCTTGAGGAATATCTTCTCGTTACGGTTGTTCTTAAGCGCTGTGTCAACATTTGCAATAAAATAGTTGCAGTTGTTGATTATAGCATAGTAGTCGCGTGGCTGGTTGTATTTGTTTTCATTACCTACGTTAAACAGAGCCACGTCGCGGAGGTCGCTGTTTGTAACATCAGTAATATCAACAAGGTCACCGCGCACCTCGCCCAGCAGGATTGTTCTGTCGGCGATGGCCTGCATCTTGTTCATTATTCCCACAACGGAATATATTGTATCGGTAGCGCCTACAAGATGGTCGTCTTCTGCGAAGATAACATGCTTAGACTCCTGCTCGAAGAAGTCGCTGCATGATGTCATTACCGCAGAAGCGGCAACGACACACAATGCACCAAAAGCTACACGCACCGAATGGAATATCTCTTTCTTAAAAAATCTTGCTTCCATAATATTTTACGTTTTGCAATTATTAATTATGTTTTACAACTTAATCTTCACACCTGCCACGATTGATGTGCTGTTAGGCATGCGGCCCAGGTCAATACCCTGACCGATAACAGAAGATGTCATTGTGAATTCTGGATCGCTGCCCAGATACTTGCTCAGTGTGAACACATTGTTTGCCTGTACCCAGAACTGGAGTCCCTGAAGGAATTCAGACTGCATTGGCAGGTCGTAAGACAATGTCACGGTCTTGAGGCGCAAGTAGCTGCCATCCTCTATCCAGCGGTCGCTGAAACGTGCATTGCCCATTGGGTCCTGGAATGATGCGCGTGGCACGTCTGTCTGCTGTCCCTCTACCTTCCAGCGGTTTACCATTGCTGTGGTCTGGTTCATGAAGCGGCTGCCACCCTCAAGCTGTGAGCGCATGTAGTTGTAAACATCGTTGCCCAGAGAATAGTTGAAACGTACATCAAGCTTCAGACGCTTCCACTGCAGGGTGCTGAAGATGTTACCATAGATATCTGGGTTAGGATCACCGATAACAACACGGTCGTCGGCATTTATCTCATGGTCGCCGTTGATGTCAGCGAAGTGCATGTCACCAGCCTTGAAGTAGTTCTTTGTAACACCATTCTCTGCAAGTGTGTAGAGACCTGCTGCTTCTGCCTCGTCTGTTGTTGAGAACACGCCAAGTGTCTTATAACCATAGAACAAGTTGGCTGCCTGACCTACCTCTGTGCGGATAGTAGCGCCGTAGATTTCGTTGTCAATGAACTGACGGCCTTCTGGCAACTCTGTAATCTTGTTCTTATAGTGACCAACGCTTGCGCCCAGCTCCCACAACCAGTTTTTAGTTGCCACAGCCTTAATGCTTGCAGCTATGTCGAAACCTTCGTTCTCAAGCTTACCGCCATTTGACAAGTTGTTCTCAAGACCAGAAACGAAACCGAGCGACTGGCTTGTCAGCAGGTTGTCTGTCTTGCTCTTGAAGTAGTTGAAGCTCAGGTTCAGCTTGTTGTTGATGAGATTGGTTTCAAGACCGGCGTTAAAGCGGTGTGTTGTCTCCCACTGTATTTCTGTGTTACCAATACCAGAGATAGTGATACCAGAGATTGCATTCAGGAACTTGCTTGCGCGGAAGTAACTGCGTGCTGCGTAGTAGTCGATATCGTCGTTACCACTTATGTCATAACCAGCTGTCAGCTTCAGGTAGTCTATACCATCGACCTTTGCAAACCATGGTTCGTTAGAGATAATCCATGATGCCTGAACAGATGGGAAGATTGCCCATGCAGCGTCGAAGAGTTTCAGACCGTCGGCCTCTGTACCAAAACGTGAAGAGCCTTCGGCTGTGAGGTTACCTTGCAGGAAGTAACGGCCAAGGTAGTTGTACTCAGCCTGTGCATACCATGCAATAGAGTTCCAGCTGTCGCTGGCACCAATAGTCTGAGCATTCATAAGGTGGGCGCCCATGAATGGAGTCTTGTCACTACCAGTGTTGTAGCCAAGCTGTGAGTTAAGAGTATATGACTCCCAGTTGATGCGTGCGCCACCAAACACATGCAGGTCGTGTGCGCCATAGCGGTTGCTCCAGTCGATACGTGTGTCGCTGGTCACAGAGTTCTGCTTTGAGAACAATGCGCGAACCTCGTTCTCACGGTATGCGCTCACACTCTTAACATAGTAGTTAGGCACACCGTTTACTGGAATATAATACTTCTCATTGGTGTTAACCAGATTGTAGCTGAAGTGCTCGCTCACAAAGAGATGAGGATTAATCTGGAACTTTGGTTTAACAGAGATGTTGAGCATTGAGTTCTCGAAGTGGTTCTTTGTCTCTGCGTCTGCATACTCATTAAGTGTTGCAGGGTTAGCAAGCTTGTAGTTGTAGTTGCTGTGATAAGCAAGAGCCTCATCAAGGTATGACTCATCCTCAATGTCGAAGTGGTCGTCTGAGAGTATTCCGCGTCCGTAGGTGTAAGGGCTGAGGAATGGGCTCTTTGCGTATGCAAGGAACGATGGCGCTGTTGATGTGCCTTCGTCATATCCCTCTGGGGCACCGTCGTCGCGAACGTTGCGAGTCTGGTTGCTGAACGATGCGTCGAACTGTACAGATAATTTATCAGTGATGTTGATATCTGTGTTGAAGCGTATGTTCAGACGGTCAAGACTGTTATACTCGAGATTACTCTCTGCAGATGTGTATCCAACTGAAAGGTTGTACTTAGCCACGTTGTCACCTCCCTCAATGTTGATGCCGTAGTTCTGGCTCATTGCTGTTTGGTAAACGTAGTCTTTCCAGTCGGTGTTGTTATGATACTGCTTGTAGTAATAGTAGTTAGGGTCCTCGTTGAGGAACTTAAACTGATTGATGCGTGTGCCAGTACCCTTGAGAAGCTCAGACGCGTAGTTGCGATACTGCTCTGCATTCATCACGTCTAAGTACTTTGGCAGTAATGTTACGCCTGCAGAGGCTGTTGCGGTGATACGTGTTGCCATAGACTGACTGCGGCGTGTCTGTATCTGGATAACGCCATTGGCACCTTTTGCGCCATAAAGGGCTGTACCGTTGCGGAGCACTGTCACCTTCTCTATATCATTGAGGTTGATATTTGAGAGGATGTCGTTATGCAAACCGTCGTGAAGCATTGTACGGCTGTACTGCTGGTCGATGATAACACCATCGATTACTATCAGCGGCTGTGCGTTTACGTTAAGAGAGTTGAGACCCTGCATAAACATTACGCTACCTACACCCGGTGTACCATTATAATTAATAGTACGAGCGTAAGCTCCGAGCTGCTTCTGAATCTCTTCCTTAACGTTGACAGCGTTTGAATACTGGAAGTTGGTTGTTGACTTGTCATTACGCTTGTTGAGCATAGCGTCATACTCAGCGCTGAAGCTTGCTGGATACAGATGGGCTGTCTTCTGCTCTGCATCACGTGACAATCCGATAACTACAGGGTTGTAGTCAGGGGTTGAGATGTGGAGTGCTGATGTGAACACAGGTGTTTTCAGCTCGTAGTTTCCGTTATCATCGGTGAGCACACTGTAGCCGTTAATACCCTCTGCGCTCACGATAACACCGGCGATAGGGTTGCCATTAGTGGCATCGAGCACAGAACCTTTAACGACACGTGTCTCATACTGCTTTTTCTTTGGGGCTGCCTTGCGAACATCTGCTTCAGTCTGTTCTGTCGCCTCGTCCTGAGCCATAACACTCATAGGACAAGCCATCAGCAGCGCTATTCCGTATAAAATATATCGTTTCATATTCTTTTCTGATTTTGAGTTAATCATTTCACCTTAGTTCAACCCCTGTGGTCTTAGGATAAGACAGTCCACACGAATAGTCTTAGTGTGAGTTTTACGTGTATTTGCCTCTGCATTTGAAGCACGGTTGCTTATCTTGAGGGCAGCCTTTGGCTTCTTGTCGCCTGTAAGACCGTATGAGCAAGCAGGGAGTGTAAGTCCGCTCTTGATAAGTATGGTGTCCATAACATCAGGACGTGTTTCTTTTGAACTTACAAGAACCTCAGTCTTTGCATCTGTACCATCGGCCTTGGTGTACTCAAGCTCTACACGGATTTTGTTTGGCTTGCGCTGATACTCTGAAGCCAATGTGTCGCCTGCTATAGCTGGAGCTATTACTGCATATACATCGTAAGGTATGTTAGAATATGTGTTAGGCAGGTAGAACTTAGCGTATGGCATGGCAGCAGGACCAACTGGAGCAATTTCCACGTATGTATTGCCTGAAACCTTGTCATAGAAAGGATTGCTGCTTGGCACTCTCACTGTTGCAAGAGGGTCAATAGTTGTCACATTGGTTGTGTCTTCCTTCTGATTATATATATTCTCTGCCTCAATCTTTATGCTCTGATAGAATGTCTGGAGCTTGTTGATGTTCCATGTGGCAGCCTTCATCACCTGACCGTTACTTGTTGTTATGTTCTCTGTACCATAGAACACACCGCCAGGAGCGAATGGCTTTAAGTACTGATAGTAAGCCACATCATCAAATCCATAAGTCTGCTTACGATACTGATAAGGAGTAGCATTTACAGAAAGTGCTGAATCCTGAATAGCAGCATCTGAGTTATTGGTGCGGCTGAATACTGTACCATACACCACTGCCATACGTGGCATGTGATAGGTAAGCGAGTCGCGCTCACGTTTTGCCACCTCGCTCTCGCCCTTCTCTGGAGCATAAATGAAATAATTGCTGTATTCATCAACAAGTGTTTTCCACACCTCATTGGTTGGAGCAACCATCCAATAGGTACTGTCCTCAGAGTTGATGCGTCCTATCTGATAGAACAACTCGTTCTGAAGCACGAACACTGAGTCGAGATATACAGTCTGACCATTTACGATGCCGCCTGGCACACTCTGGCTTGCATCAAACTCGTAGATGCTGAAGCCGTGAAGGAAGTTGGCAACGCTGTCGAGGTCGCTGTCGGTGCGCAGATACTCAAACACATTTGGGAAGTAATCCACCTTGTTGCTGAGTGTGAAGAGCACACCATTGTTGTGCAGCACATTGGCTTTCTCCAGTGGCTGACCACCGAATGTATTGTTGGTAAGCACAGAGTACTTGCCGTTCATCATCACGATAGAGTCGTTGCTGTTGCTTGACACAGAGTAGTTGTACAGTGCAATGTGGTTGTGGATAAACTCCTTCACTGTGCTGTTGTCGCGCTCAATGATGCCGGCAGCCTTCTCTGCGTTGTATGTCTCAATAAGTTTGTCTGCCTCTTCTAATGTGAAGTTGCTGTTTGTTGGCGCGAAGACAGTGAACATCTGACTGCTGTTCAAAGCCTTGTCATATCCGCAAGCCTTCACCACCTTGGCAAAATTGCTGAACTGCTGGTCTGTGGAGATAGTCTGCCACAGTGTGGCATCTACTCCGCCATTCAGTCCGTTGGCTGCATCATAGTGGTCGTTCCACGTATCTGTGCAGGCGGTGAGTGACAGGGCAGCCAGTGCTACCCCCATCACCTTATTTAATATATTATTGTATTTCATAAATCCTTCGATTTTTGGTTATTACAAGTCGTCTTCCATTTCGCCTGCTGAGGCAACACCATAAACGCTCTTTGGAACAAGCTCGAGGTAGTCAATCATAAACTCGTTGTTGTTACCAAGTTTGCTTGCTGATGTACAGCGGATGCGCAGATAGTGATCCTTGTTGGCATCGATGTTCACCTGGCAAAGAACGCGGCGATAGGTACGTGGATTTATAACGAATTCGTTCTTCACGTTACCATCACTATGGAAACCACCGTATGCTCCACGGTAATATCCCTTGTTCTTCAGAATCTTTTGGTCTTGTGCCTTCTCTTCGTCAGTCATCTTGGTGTAATCCTTCTCGCTGAAAGCTGTACCCATTACCGATTCGTGGTCAAGGCGCTTACGCATGTCAACAGGAATACCCTGTGGCTTTCCATCGAAATAAATCTGAGCCACACCACGAGTGTCGAGAGCACAGAAACCAAGACGGATCTGATATTCACCAGTATATGGCACTGGAGGAATACGGAATGTGAAATCGTAGTCGCCGAAGAGGTTGAACTCATCACCTTCGTATGACCAGAAGTTCCAGTGTGGGCGACGGTAAACAAAATAGCAATTACCCGACAAAGTAACGTTTGACAAATAGCCTTGTGGGAAGTAATAATTACGTCCATACTTGTAGCTCTCGTCTGCCACGCTTGAGTTGTCATCCTTAGTAGGGTCTCCGTTAAGACGTATGTCATTAGTCATAATCTCAGGGAAGATTGTAGAGAAGTCCATGCGGATACGCATGTTCTGAACCTTGTCGCGCACATCCTTGCTAAAGGCAGCAATATCGTTGATGTAGAAATAGCGGCCATTAGGAGCATCCTGGATATATTCTTCCTCGATAGTCTGAGATATCTCTGCTCCCTCAATCTGGAACTCATCGTCATAGCGGCGGTTGATGTAACGCTCGTTCTTTATGCCATTGCCCAAATAATTGTCCATGGTGAGCTGCTCAAACTTCATCATTGTGTGAGGAAGCAGTGTCTCATACCAGTCGATAGGGTTCATCTTCTCAATGTGGATACCGATAGCGCCCTGAACAACACCCTGGCTCATCACTAACGGAGTGAGGTAGTCCCATCCCTTAACATCGCGTGTAAGGATATGATAAGCGATGAAGCGGTTGAGTGGGTTGCGGCGGTCTGTCAGCTGGTCAAACGCATGATATGGCTGATTAGCATCCTCTGGATACACAGCATCATAAATCTCGCATGCCTTCTGATACAGTTTCTCCATATTGTCTATGCCGTATTTGTTTATCAGCACATCGTTTGTTGGCACGAACACAGTGAAACCACATTTCTTTGTTTCAGGAACTGTAGCCACCTCTTTCCAGAAGTCAGAGGTATACCAGTACTTAGGATATGTCTTCTGCTTGGCTTCCCATGACTCATCCTTCATTGGCATGATAGAGTCGCGCAGACCAGTTGCCACGAGAGCCTCATAGAAGAGACCGATGCGTGGATTGTCTTTAAGAATATCTCCGATAGTACTGTTAGAGCTCTCAAGTACCATGTCGATGCCATGCACGATACCATTCTCTACAGAGTCGTCCTTATGCTCAAAAAGAATCTTTGCTGAGCGGTTCAGGATAACAACAGCATTACTGTCGGCATCATATCCATGGGTAATCTGGATGTAACGGCGGTTCATGTTTGCAGAGTGCAGTGTACCGTCGGCCATTTCGATTGTAGAATACATGTTGCCAACCAAGTGTGTGCGAGCAATAGTGTCACACTCTGCGTCTGTCAACTGGTCAACAGATGTCTTTCCTATCTTCTGCAGATATGTGGCAAAAGCACTGTCTGAAGGAAGGAAGCAGGTATAGTGTCCGTATGTTGACAGCAGGTCCATCATGTTAGCACGTGTGATAATCTGATTGAAAGTGCTGTACTGCGGACGTGTCTTTATGTAGTCGCTCATCATCTCACCAGTAAAGGTGTAGAAGTTCTCGCCATCGGGTTCGTCAGAACATCCTGTGGCACAGAATCCGCAAATGGCGGTGAGCATGCAAACGAATAAATATCTGAATGTTTTCATATTCAATTGTCTCTATTTTTTGTGTCTTACTTCTTTGCGGTATTCTGATAACTGTCATCTTCACCACTACCGAAAGCTGGGTTCTGTACAAGACTGTTGTTAACCTTCAGCTCATCAATATTGTATGGCCAGAAGATGGCATCCATCTTTGATAGCATGTTCTGTACAACAGATGAGTTGGCACTATGCTTCTTGATGGTCTCTCTTGTAAGGTAGTCGGTATGGCCTTCGCGCATTGAGCGGCGAACCATATCAAACCAGCGCTTTCCTTCAAACATAAGCTCACGCTGACGCTCTCTGTAAACAAGGTCGGTCATCTGAGTCTTTGAACTGAAGTCTGCAAAGATAAGTGTGTCTTTCAATGTAGCCTGACCCATTGAGCGCTTATTCACAGCGTTAATAAGCGTAAATGCCTCGCGCAGCTTAGTCTCGTTGGTTGCCACTGACGCATCATCTGTTCCATCGAGCATTGTCTGTGTGATAGCCTCTGCCTTTAAGAGCATGATATCTGTCAGACGGTAGAATATCCAGTTACTTCTGTTCTTATCCTTAGCATAAGTGCTTGGGTAAAATGTATGTTCTGCACCCGTAGAGCTTATAGTCAAAGTATTATACGATGATACAAACTTGTTGATACGGAATGTTGAAGAACCCGAGGCCTCAATGTTCTCATAGTTACGAACATCGTAAGCATTGTTGAAAACAACAAACACCTTATTTGCCACATCCTGGCCTAAAGAAGGTGATGGTGCAGCATAACCTATAAGTTTTTCTGCATTTCCGTAGAGAGCATTCACAGCTGCATTTGACGTCGCGTTCTTATTCAAATCCTTCTCGAAGGTCAACTCGAATATTGACTCAGAGCTGTTGCCTGTACCAATGATAGAGTTATAAGCCTGACCAAACTGGTTGCCGCCTACTCTCTGAGATGTTGGGATAAGTGGGAAACCATCGATGCCATCGCTTGTGTTCTGGCTTGTCATGTTTCCTCCGAAGTTATTCTTCTCATCCTCTTTCTGCTTGATTTTTGATTCAATCACCAGGTCAGCATACTTGATGCAGTTCTGATAATCTTTCTTCCAGAGATACATCTCGCAAAGCATGGCGTTGATAGCCTCCTGAGTGATACGGCCAGTCTGATAGAGTGGCTTTGTGATAGGATATTTCACAACAGCGTAAGGACGAACCTTCTCAAGGTCGATGATAAGACTGTCGAGAACATCATCAAACTTTACTGCAGGATGGTCCATCTTCTGGTCGTCGCCGAGGTATGCAACTGTGGTATAAGGCACATCGCGGAAAGCACGGATAAGGTAGAAATAGCACAATGAGCGCAGTGCTGTTACCTCTGCTATAGTAGCCATAAGCTCACTCTCTGTGTAGCTGATGTCTTTCTTTGCTACCTCTGGCGCAAACTGTATGATAGTGTTGCAACGGTTTATCACATTATAGAACTCGTCCCATGTAGTGTAAACGTTAGAGGCGTCGATGCTTGCCTTAAACACTTTCTCCAGATGGCTGTCGTCGGTGATATTCTGACCAGCCACCACATTGTCGCTGCGGAACTCACCCCAAATCATCATACGACGGATAATACCCTCTGACTGCAATTTAGAATAGCAGCCAGAAACCATTCCGTCTACGTCTGCCTTTTCGTTCCAGAAGTTCTCATGTATGATTTCGTTCTGAGGCTCAATCTCAAGGAAATCGCTGCATGACGATAGTCCGAAGACTGCGCTGGCGGCAAACATTATATAATAATATATCTTTTTCATAAGTTTATCTCTTTTGATTGTTACCATTTAGAAGTTAACTGTCATACCGAATGTGTAAGAACGTGAACGTGGTGTCTGTGCATTGTCCATAGCTGGGTCGTAGCCATAGTTAACGATGTCAGGGTCAACACCAGAGTACTTAGTGAGTATGAATGGGTTGTTGGCACTTGCATAGAGGCTGATGCCATTGATGCCCAGCCACTTCAGGTGCTTAGCCTTGATGTAGTAAGACAACTGTGCATAACCCATACGCAGATAGTCACCCTTCTCAACGAAGCGGTCGCTCACGAGAGTATTGTAGTTAGAGTTGTTGCCATACATTGCGCGTGGGATATTTGTAATATCACCCTCCTTGCGCCAACGGTAGTTTACAACTTCGCTCTGGTTGTCGTTTCCAGTCATAGCCTCTGCGCGCAGACGGGCAAGATTCAGAATCTTGTTGCCCACACGGTATGTGAACTGTGTAGAGAGTCGCCAGTCGCCATAGCGGAATGTGAAACCGAAACCACCGGTAAGTGTTGGCAGTGAACTACCCAGATAAACAATGTCAAGAGCATTGATGTTACCATCGTGGTTCACGTCTTCATAAATAGCGTCACCACCGCTGAACTTATATTCAGTAGCGGCATCATTGTCATAGTGATAAACCATTCTCAATGGGTCACCATCAGCATTGAGCACCACGTTGCCAGCAGCATTCTTTACAATCGGAGCAGTCTTGCCTGCAGCGATGAATGCGTCGCGCTCCTCTGGTGTCATATCCTTAAAGGTGTCATAGTTATACTGATAAACGCCCTTGTAGCGGAAACCATAGATAGCTCCCAATGGGTTGTTTACCTGTACGCGGCGCAGCCACTCAGCATTGTTGTAACCGAAAGTAGAGTTGAGGTTGTTCAAGATAAACTCGTCCATCTCAAGTATCTCGTTGCGGTTGTTACCGAAGTTGGCGTTCATGTCGAATGTGAACTTGCCGCTCTTGATAAGAGAGTTTGTAGAGATGTGGAACTCCCAACCAGTGTCTCTCACCTTACCGCTGTTGCGATATGGCACTGTCATATAACCAGCATTTGAAGGAATGCGGTATCCTGCCGACAAGATATCCTTTGTTGTGTTGCTATATGCGTCGAGACCGAACTTCAGGCGCTCGTCCCAGAGCCATAAGTCAACACCGAGGTTGTAACTTGTCTTTGTCTCCCACTTCAGGTTTGTCAGCTTAAGGTTGTTAGGACTGATTGATGGCATGTCAATGTATGTGCCTCCTGGGTTATACTTCAGAGTAAAGAGGTATTCCTGATTTGGCTGACGTCCACCAATACCCCAGCTTGGACGGATAGCAAGCAATGACAACCATGACTTTGTTGCTTTCATCCAAGGCTCATCGCTGATAATCCACTTTGCAGAAGCAGCTGGGAAATAACCCCAACGGTTGTTAGGTCCGAACTTAGTTGTACCGTCGGCACGCAGTGTAAAGTCAAACACATATCTCTCCTTGTAAGAGTAGTGGGCAGAGAATGTGAGATACATTGAGCGCCACTCAGAGTACCAAGAGCTTAAGCCTGTTACCAGACCACCTGCGTCTGGACTCTCAATACCGCCAGAAGGCAGGTTCTTACCATTTACAGACTGTCCGCTTCTTGAGCCTGTTGTCAGCTCGAAACGTCCCATCGCCATCAGCGAGTGGTCTTTGTTCTCGAATGAAGGTATAAGGGTAAGAGTCTGCTTAGTGTTAAACTGAACGCTCTTTGAGCTACCAGAGTATGATGTGTTTACACCGCCACCATCTGACCATCTGTTTGATACAAGCTCAGAAGGATAGAATGAGTCGTCGTACTGGTTGAACACAGACATGTTAACCTGTCCCTTCCAGTTCAACTGCCAGTGGTCCTCATCAAGACCGAGCAGGCGGTAGTCAAGAATAAGCTCAGGCACAAGGTCGTATGTGCGCTGCTGATTCTTTGCCAGTTTAGCACTTGCCACTGGGTTAACGTATGCTTTCTGATTGTCAACCTTTCCATTACTTGGATTAAACACAGATGAAGCTATCTTGCTGTCCATCTTATAGAACTCAGAAGTATTCTCGCCAGTCAATGGGTCCTGCTCATATACTGCCAAGTTAGGCATCTTCTTCATTGCAATGGCAAGCAGGTCATCACTGTTTCTGTCGTTCTTGGTATATGTAAGAGCAAAGTTTGTAGAAACCTTGATACGCTCACTGATGTTATAGTCGAGAGCCACACGTGTAGAGAAACGGCTCAGTTGCTGCTCAATGATGGTACCAGTCTCATTATCGAAACCTCCACCAATACGGAACAGAGCCTTCTCACCACCACCAGAAATCTGCACATAGTGGTTCTGGCGCAAACCCCACTGTGTAACCTCGTCACGCCAGTCGGTGTTGTTGTTAAACTGCTCGTACTCAGAGTATGTTGGGTCGTAGTTCAACTCAGGAATGTTACTTGCGTTGTCACTCTGCTGTGGGTTGAAGTATGACTCCTTAAGCAGCATGGTGTAGTCGTCACCACTAAGAAGCTTATATCCGTCAGGCTGGAAAGTACCAGTAAGCTTCAGAGAGTAAGAAAGCTGTGGCTTACCTTTTGTACCACGCTTTGTTGTGATTTCGATAACACCATTACCACCCTGGCTACCATAGATAGCTGTAGAACCAGCATCTTTCAGCACAGTAATGCTGGCGATATCCTCAGGGTTGATGTTAAGCAGCTGTGAGAACTGCTCCTCATTTGCTGTGCTGAGGTCGAACTGCGACATATCCACGTTTCTCACGTTACCGTCGACAACAATCAGAGGGTTGGCATCGGTGAGTGATGAGATAGATGATGAACCACGCAGACGCATAGTTGAACCAGAGCCAAGGTCACCAGAGTTTCCGATGATGTCAAGACCGGCGATACGTCCCTGCAAAGCCTCATCAACAGAAGTGATGCCCAGTCCCTCAAACTCCTTCATAGAGATAGTCTGAGTAGAAGATGAGATTTCTCGCTCTGGGATAGGCAGTGAGTTACCCTGCATACGTTTCTTTGCCTTTACAGTAACCTCCTTAAGCACTGTAGCCGACTTCATTGTGAGGTTGAATGTAGTCTTGTTGATAGGCAATGTCAGTGTGGTCATACCCACGTAGCTTATGCGCAGTTTGTCCTTTGGATTGCGCACCTTCATTGTAAAGTTACCGTTCATATCGGTAATGGTGCTCTCGATGATACGTCCGTTGGCATCAATCTCGCACACAGTAGCACCCATCAAACCTCCCCATTCGTCACTTACCGTACCGTGAACAGAGGTTATCTGCTGCGCTGATATTGTTGTTGCGATAAACATAAACAATGCTATCGCCAAAAAGCGGAGTTTACCTTTTAATATATTATTTTCCATATCTTATTCCTCCATTACTTTTTTTGAGCCTGATATGCCTTCTCTACGGCATCACGCCATGAAGTCTTCTGGTCTGCGCTGAAGAACAGAGCACCATCAATCTGGTGAACCACAGCATCAGATGAAGTATAAATAAATCTGGTATTGCCAGATGTCTCAAGCCACATGTCGCGGCAGAAGTGATTGTACAGATTGCTGCTTGTTGTAACAACGCTGCGCTTGTTGCCCATCACGTCTTCAATGTTGATAAATGCGCTGCTGCCTGCCTTCGGACCGCTCTGGCTCACCTTCAGTGAGAAGTAACGTTTGTTCTCTGGGTTAAGCTTCATTGTCTCAAACTCATTGCTCAACAGATAATTGCCCTGAACATCCATGTTTGGCGCACCATTTATGGCAACAGAGTTGTCTTGTACATGGTAGCGAACGAAGTCTGTTATGCGCTGCTTGATTATATACTTTGCAATTTTAGCATAAGCAATTGAATCGGCGTCGTTTGACTCAACAGATATTGTGTAATATTTTTCAAAGTCTTCCCATGTAGGCAGATAACCATTGTCAATCAGTTCGCGGATAGAATTATTTGTTGGCACATATACTGTGTAGTTGTAGTTGTCAAACAAGGTCATGTTGTAGTTGTTATCCTTGTTAGGACAAGTGTACTTTGTTCCGAGTGTGTTTGACATCAGGTTCTGTGCAACAGAGTCTGGGTCACCGCCAAGCACCATCTCAAGGAACTCAGAGTACTCTGGCTCTGCGCTGAGCACATTGTAAACAGACTTTGTTGAACCCAATGGCATGATAGTGTCAACCATATATGCCTTACCGTTACCAGTAAGAGTCATATCATAGATAGTGTCAACAGGGATATCCATTGAGTGCTGCTGCTGCCATGCGCCGCTGAATGTCATCTGTCCTGCTATGCCTGCGTTCTTCACCTGTATAAAGTTGCCGGCCTTAGTCTTGTAATAATCATATCCATCTTCTACGTTACCAATAACAATCATCTGGTTAACCATATCCTCAAGACGGTCCTTGAACAGGTTCTCTGGAGCATTAGCATTTAGAATCTTATCAAGAGTGATATTACCGTTTTCGTCAACGAGGGCTGTGTACAGCTCAGCCTTTACTGTGCTGTTCTCTGTGTCATAGTAGAATCTGAACACTCTCTGCTGTGGCTCGCCGTAGTAAACAGGGTCTACGAAGTTCTTCATAGCTCTGTTGCTAGGCAATACAAGGCTATAGTAAGAGTCCATAGAGTTGAGGTATGGAGTAAACTCCAGGTTGTCTATCGCCCAGTATATAGTGCTGAATGTACGCTGGTGGGCAAGGGCTGGGAAGGTAACGCTTGAGTACTCGCGTGGTGGGAACACACGGTTCACGAGGTAAACCACACCATTACATCCCATATAACTTCCCACTACATGCTCCTCGGCATTAAAACCGTTCTTGTCCTTGGTCTTACCAAGCTGGAGCTTAGCGTCGTCAACGATATTCACAAACTTAGATGCCACACCCTTGTCAACCATTGTCTCTACCATGTTAACATTCAACAGCTTTGATAATGTAAGCATAGGTATGTTCTCCAGTGAGCCATACTCATCCATGAGCACCTTACCATCGTGTTCTTTCCAGTATTCAATAGCCTCGTTTGTTGGCACGAGCATTGCTCCAGCATCGTAGTGCATGTCATAACCCATGGTGTTAGAGTACATATAGTTGTTCCATCCTGGGTCGAAGAGCAATGTTGCAGGTGCACGGTAACCGTCTGGGTTAACCAACTGTCTGCCCTGACTGAAATAGCGAAGCACAAACACTGAGTCTTCGTTGTTGTACAGACGGTTGTACTCCTTTGTTATGTTAGCGTCGAAGTAAGGAGCGCTGAAGCGGTCGAGCAGTTTTGACCATGTAGACATCTCTGGTGTTGTTCGGATAATCTCTGCCATGTTAGGAGCTGTTTCCACAACGCCCTCCACCTTATGAATATATCCGTTCTTGCAAGTGATATCACGCTCAATAACCTTCTTGCCGTTTATCCACGCCTCGTTGGTTGACTGTGCCTCACCATTGGTAAGCAGGTTGAGGTCTTCGTCGGTAATCTTGTTGCGCTTCATGAACGCAGGGAGGAAGTGAATCATTGGCTGTGCTGTACCATCCTTAAACAGTACTATGCCATTCTTCTTTACTCTGTGTCTGTCCCAGAACTCAGTCATTGGCATATCCTCTGGCTTGATTGTGTAAACAGAGTCATAGATTGTCAATGCTGTGTTGCGGCGCATGCAAAGACCAGTCTCAGGCGGGTTGCCGCTCACGTTAGACATAAGTTCAATAAGATAAGCATTGTTAATCATCGAGCTGTTAAAGAGCAGTTTCTTCTGCGCCAGTGACAGCTGATCATAACTTCTTACTCCCCACTTGTTGTTTGCAAACCACTGTGCGTAGGCTTCATCATTTGCCACAAACAATGTTTTGGAACCCGTGTGACGGAGCACCTCTGTCTGGCCTAAGTCGTCGACCAGCTTCAGAGTAGTGTTGTAATTACCTTCTTCCATCAGTCGCTCATAGATTGAGTTACCCAGCCATGATGGCTGACCTTCTGGCAGGTCATCATCACAGGCATTAAAGGCAAATGCCGTGCTGAGCATCAAACCGACTGCAAAGAAAGGTTTTACAACCTTGTTTTTCAGCGTTTTGTGTTTCATAAAGTTGTTTTTTTATTTTATTTATTATTGTTTTTTTTTCTTTCTTTTTTTGGGGGCTAGGGGCTCTAGAGGCTCTAGAGGGTCTAGGAAGCCCTAGGAATCCTAGGAAGCCCTAGGCATTCCTAGGCACACAATGCTTTAAGCTATCCCATCTCCCATCCCTAGGTGGGGCCGGGGGAGGCTCCAGGGGTTCCTGCC
>X430_Giraffe__coassemble_70_pt1 | contig 20909 bp, 15 predicted proteins | sample X430_Giraffe__metabat2_high_PE_008 | metagenome-assembled genome bin X430_Giraffe
GATTATAATAGGGTTGATTATATGTTCCCCAACCTTTCTGGTAAGTAGTTAAAACTCTGTAGTGCAAATCTGGAAGAGGATCGCCACTTAATCCAAGATGGAATGCATAAAAACGATTGTTTTTAATTTCTATCATTCCGTCTTCATTATATATTGGTGACAAGTAGAGCGGATTGCCCATTACCTGTCCCCAATGCTGCCATCCAGTAAAGATGGAATGGTTGTAATAGTCGTCAACACCTCCTAAATGACCTGCAACATTTTCATTGTGGTCATGATATATTGGACCGCTCTGATACTTTGAATGAAGATATTCAAACACTACATTATTAATATATGTGCAATTCTTCAATTTCAATTCTGCTCCAAGAAGCATATCCTTTATATCATACAGAAAGTATCTTCTGTCTTTTCTAACTTTATTGCTTTGGCCTTCTTCGTAACCATTATAGTCCAATTGGAACATTGAAGAATGGTCTTCAAAGAAGTGCTCGCCATATAATCCGAGATACCAGTTATCATAATCAAAGTTCAGGCGGAACATCCAACTACCCAAATGATTTCCCGATACATTCTTGTACTCCGCCTCTGGCGCATCGGAACCGCCTGGGATAAATGCATCAAAGAGAGCTCCAAATCCGCTTTCGTTTTCAATAACGTCACGCGACCCTCCTTCTACTCCAATCACATTATACGCTCTACCTCCAAACTGGCATGCCATTTCCACGCCCAGTTCCAGTGACACAGGCAAGAAACGGTATTCATTACCAATTTTTATGAAACCGGCCTTGCTATGATATAATATACCTTCTCCATATTTGCTCTTTCTCTCCGTGAAATCAGCCTGCCAGTTATCATCTGTCATCTTTCCGTATGCCACATGTCCTTTAATGCCTACCCATCCGTTGGTAAAAGGCAGTGTCCAGTAATCAGGCAATGCCAGTCTCACCTGTGGCACTGGTCGTGCATTTATGCCAAGTGTCTGCGAACCGCTGCTTAATTCTTGATTTTTCAGTTCCATTGGGAAATGCTTGCTTCCAACAGTCAGCACTCCTTTCAGCCAGCGCGCTTCTGCATATGCCTGCTGAATAATTATGTTACTTGTATAATTATAAGCGGCAGCCACGTCTACGCCATACCCCACTGCCCATTTCCTTTCTGAGTCAACGCTTAGCGGACGCTGCAAAGAAGCACGGAGATAACCATTCTCCTTCTCCAGCGAACTTAATCCGTATTTGTTTGCATTCAGCCATAAGGGAGTGTTTTCACCAAAAGACACAGATCCCTCTGCTGAGAGGCTATATTCCAGTCCTTCTGCCAAATCTGGCAATTTTGTTTGTGCCTTTGTTCCCAAGGAAATTGTTGCGCAAACAAATAATATATATATAAAAGGTTTTCTCATTGCAGTTGCAAAGATAATTATAAAATATGAGAAAAAGGTTGCAATTTAGTAAAAAACAAACGAATAGGGATTTCCCTCTAATCATTTAGGGATTTTCCTTTGTCTTTATTTATAGATATTAGTATTTTTGCATCAGAAAAGTAAGTTTAACGCAAAAAAACCACATTGATATGAGAAGAATAATATTATCAATAGTTGCAATGCTGGCAATAAGTTTATCAGCCAATGCAATGACATACGACCAGGCACGAAACGAGGCCCTGTTCCTTACAGACAAGATGGCATACGAGCTTAACCTTTCATCTGAGCAGTATGAGGCCGCTTATGAGATTAACCTTGACTACTTGATGGGAGTAACCAGTCGCAATGACGTATTCGGCACATACTGGGAGCGCCGCAATCTCGACATGAGCTATATCCTCTTGGAGTGGCAGTGGAATGCATTCCGTGCTGCAGCTTATTTCTTCCGCCCATTATACTGGGATGCTGGTTACTGGCACTTTAGGATATACGCACGCTATCCACGCCGCCATTACCTGTACTTTGGCCGTCCTGCTTTTTATGCAACATATAGAGGAGGCCACTGCTGGAGACATCACGGGCAGCATGGCTATTACCATGGCCGCACTAGTCATTTCCGCTCAAACGGTAGCCGCAACCATGGTGGCATGCGCGACAGATGGGACCGTGGAGAGTACAGAAACAGACCTAATGGTATTGGAAGTTCCACAACTGTTACTGTAAATCGCGATGGCAGAGACAATAACAGCCGTGGCAATAGCAACTTTGGAAAACGTAGAGACGACAGAGTCAACAGTAAGAATAATGCTATAGACCGTCATGACAATCATCAGAATCATGGCAGCAGACCTTCCATGAACAATGGGGAGCGTAATACAAACGGAGTGTCTGCAGGTCAGCGTGGAGGTTTTGGCAACAACAGAAACAGCAGTAGCACAACATCAAGACGCCCTTCAACAATTAATCGCAACCAAGGCACATCAATACGCCCAAGCAATAGCGGACTAAACAAGGGGCGCATAGAGTCTCTAAGAGGAAGTTCTCCAAGAGTAAAATCACAAGGCCAATCTAACGGCGGAGGCAATAGGAGAGGCAATTTTGGCGGACATAGATGAGGTTGTGAGGTTGGGAACCTGTTAACCTCAAAACCTCCCAACCTTAATACTTCAAAACAATTCCCTCAATATATGATTTGAGGATATTAATGCCGGTTTTATTATCACCGCCTTGCGGGATGATAAGGTCGGCATATTTTTTTGTTGGTTCAATAAACTGTTCATGCATAGGTTTGAGCACTTTCAGATAGCGGTCTATCACCATTTCTACAGTGCGTCCCCTTTCTACCACATCACGCTGTATGTTTCTGATTAGTCGCTCGTCAGAGTCGGTGTCAACAAAAATTTTCAAGTCCATCATGTCACGCAACTTCTTGTTAAGCAAGGTCATGATGCCCTCGATGATTATCACAGGCTTTGGTTCCACATGAACAGTTTCTTTCTGACGGTTACTTTCTATATAAGAATATGTAGGCTGTTCAACGGCATTACCCGCCTTTAACTGTTTCACATGCTCTATCAGCAGTTTCCAGTCGAAGGCATCCGGATGGTCAAAGTTTATTGCACGTCGCTCCTCATCTGTCATGTGCGTAGTATCGTTATAATAAGAGTCAAGTGGAACCACAGCCACATAATGCGGCGGCAGCGACTCAGCTATCTTTCTTACTACTGTTGTTTTGCCGGAACCAGTACCACCGGCGATGCCTATAATTGTCATATTCGTTATTTTTATAAATACTTAAAAACAATATTGTAAAAAGCGGCCTTCTTCTCCACCTTCATAGGATATGCCCTTGACGAACTTGGCATGCGATAAAGTTTGAGACAACGTCCATCGAGCGCAAACTCTGAAAACTCCCCAACCTTAGGCATATATATATTATAATGCGAGCAGAAAACTTCCGTTGCCAACTGCCCTGCCGTTATTACGAACTCGCAATTTGGCAACTGGCGCAGCATAGCGTCAAGATTGGTTGGCGTCACAATCTGCAAGTCTTTGTCAGAGGCGTTGTTCTTTGTTCTTATTACTTCTGTTGCAGTATCATATAGCGCTATTCCCTTTTCTTCAAGAAAAGGAATTATCAAATCAAGCTTATATTTTTTCTCTGCCTCATCCACGAAATACATCTTATTGTCAAAGAAGCACAATCCCATTATCCTCCACATGTCATTGATAAAATTGGGATAATAAAACTCCATGCACCAGCGTTTCTGGGCTGGTGGAAAGGTGCCGAGCATAAGCAGGCGCGCATTCTCTGGCAAGAATGGTTTAAAGGGATGATGTTCTACCAATTCTATTTTTGCTGTTTAGCCAGATATACTATTGTTGGCAAATGGTCGCTGTATCCGTCAAGCCATGAGCCGCCGGCATGTGTTCTACGAGGATTGCCCTTGTATTTACCTTCCTGCTGGAACAGATAGTCGCGAGTAAAAATCTGGTGCTTGATATATTTAAGTGTGGTATAGTCTTTTTTCTTGTCGCGGCACAATAGTCCTGGCGACATCACAATCTGGTCAAACAGATTCCATGCGCCATTATAAAGCAATGTACCCCTACCCTCTTTAGCCAGCACATTCCACCAAGGGTTGTACAAGTCGCCATCACCTACGTCTCTTATCTCACGCTTAGCACCCAGTTTCTCTGCCATTGAAGGGTCCATCGGGTCATCGTTCATGTCACCCATAATTATCACCTTTACCTTTGGGTCGTCCAAAAGGAGAGAGTCTTTGAGAGCTTTCAGCTGCTTGCCTCCAATCTCACGATAGAAAGAGCCATTGAAACGACTTGGCAGATGGGTTACAACAACTGTCACATGTTCATTAGCCATTGTTCCGCTTACGGTAAGGAATCCACGGGTATAATAATTACTGTCTTTCTCCAGTTCCTGAATAAAAGGTACAAGCTTTACATCGCGCACCTGAAACAATTTAGGGTTATAGAGCAAAGCGCAGTCAACGCCTCGCCTGTCAGGACCTTCTATATGGCAATACTTATAGCCACGCTGTGCCAATGGTTTCTGTGCCACAAGGTCATCGAGCGCTCTTGAGTTTTCCACCTCGCTTACGCCAATCACCGCACAGCCAATAGACTTTGGCAGCATGTCGGTGCCCATCTCTGACAGCACACGCGCCATATTACGCAATTTGTGAGTATATTTTATTTTATTCCATTTATATGTTCCTTCAGGCAGGAATTCATAATCATTCTTTCCTGCGTCATGACAAGTGTCAAACAGGTTCTCCAGATTATAAAATCCTACGGCATATACAGAGAATTTCTTCTCCTGTGCCATTGACTGTGTGAGGCCAACTGCAAAAAGCAGTGCTAGAGACATTAAAAACTTCTTCATAAATATAGTTTGTGTTTTTTATGGTGCAAATATCGGCATTTAAACTGATAAAATGGCATGAATATTGAAAAAACAATCAAAAAACTTTTATTTTTCAGATTAAAATTACTTACTTTGCACCTTAGAAAACAATGTAAAAACATAAATTAATTATGCAGAAAAAACTGAAAATGTTTGTGACGGCTCTATGTTGCGCCTCATCAGTTGTTGCCCAAGAAGTTGATTCTTTAGACAACAAGGGTACTGATTTGGACGAGATGGCCTTCACTTTCACAGAAGCTCAGTTGGGTGAAGACGATGATATGTCACAAAATGTGACAATTGTCAGTTCAAACAACAATATTTATGCTTCACAAGTCGGCTATTTGTTCAGTCCGGTACGTTTTAAGTACCGTGCTTTTGGACAGAAGTACAATGAGATTTACATCAATGGAGCCATGATGAACGACATGGAGTCTGGACAGTTCCGTTATTCATTGGTTGGCGGTCTTAACAATCAGACTCGTGACGTTGAGACATCGTTGCCTTTTGAGAGCAATAATTTCTCGATGTCTGCCATGGGAGGCTCAAACAACTACAATTTCCGTCCAAGCCATTTCGCGGCAGGGCAGAAGCTTACTCTTAGTGGAGCCAATCGCAATTATACCCTGCGTGGCATGTACACCTACAACTCTGGAATATCTGAAGACGGATGGGCATTCACAGGTAGTGTAACTTATCGTTGGGCTAATCGCGGTTATGTTGAGGGTACATTCTATAACTCATTGTCTTATTTCCTTGGTATTGAGAAGGTCTTCAACGATCAGCACAGTTTGTCGCTTGTGACATGGGGCAACCCTACTGAGCGTGCTTCACAGGGTGCAGCAACAGACGAGAGTTACTGGATTGCAAACAGCAATTATTATAATCCATATTGGGGATACCAAAACGGAGAAAAGCGCAACTCAAGGGTTGTAAATGACTTTGCGCCAACAGCTCTTATGACATGGGACTGGAGCATCAACGACGAGATGAAGCTTACCACAACACTTACGGGTAAGTATAGCATGTATAAGAGCACAAAGTTGAATTATAACAACAGCGACAATCCACATCCTGACTATTGGAAGAATCTGCCAAGCAGTTATTACGATGTGTGGTCGCCATACAGTGAGGATAATAGCAACCAAACATTACAGGGACTGGCAGACTGGCACACATCATATAATTACCTGACAGCATCAGAAAGAAATAGGCAGATTGACTTTGACCGTCTTATCTGGGCTAACCAGCAGGCCAGCAAGCAGGGTGCTGATGCCATGTATTACATACAGGCAAAGCATAACAACCACCTCACCCTGAACCTGTCATCTTCATTAAAGACAGAACTTAACAAAAACACTACATGGAACATAGGCATGATGATTGGAAGTAACAAGGGCATGCACTATCAGACCATGGATGATATGCTTGGTGCTGCCACATTTCATAATATAAACACTTATGCACTGGGCACATACACGCTCAATGACCCACGCGTGCAGTACGACCTCAATAATCCTAATGCTGCTGTAGGCGAAGGCGATAAGTTCGGTTACGACTACAACATACTCGTTAACAAGGCGCAGGCATGGTCTGCCATGAAATATAACAAGGGCATCATGCAGTCATTCATCGCCGGACGTGTAGGCGGTGTTGAAATGCAGCGCGATGGCAAGATGAAAAATGGTATGGCAGCAGACAACTCATATGGCAAGAGTGGCACAGCCCGTTTCCTTGAAGGTGGTGGCAAATTCGGTGCTACCCTTAACTTTGGAAAAGGACATGTCCTTGGGTTTGGTGCAGGATATGAGTGGAAGGCCCCACAGGCATCAACTGCTTTTGTTTCTCCTGAGATTAACAACGACTTCGTGAACAACCTGAAGAACGAGAAAGTGTTCAGCAGCGAATTGAGCTATCAATACCAGAACTCATGGCTTAAGGCAAACATCACCGGTTATTACAGTAAGCTGACTGACGTAACAGAGTGGCAGAACTTCTACTTTGACGACATCAACTCTTTCTCTTATGTGTCGCTTACAGATGGAGAGAAAGAGTACTATGGTGTTGAGTGGGGGGTGAACTTCAAGGTTACTTCTGCATTTAACATTAAGGCCATTGGTACAGTAAGTGAGGCAAAGAACACCAACAATGCCACTGTGCGTTATATGAGTTCTACAAAGGGTACATTCAACGACCAGTCAAATGGTCTTGACGAATTGTGCCTAAACAAGAATATGCGTGAGGCTGGCACTCCACTCACAGCGTTGAGTCTTATCCTGAGCTACCACTCAAATGGATGGTATCTCGACCTCAACGGAAATTATTATGACCGTATATATCTTAACTACTCGCCAAGCTATCGCTATGAGAGCACATTGCTGGCACGCCAAAATGCAGGCGAGACTGTTACAGATAATGAGGGTAATGTGCTTGCCAGCGCACTTGAGCAGCAAAAGGGTAACGGCGGATTTATGCTTGACGCCTCTATAGGCCGCAGTATCCGCATGAAGAAGGGTTCCCTGTCTATAAACTTTATGGTAACAAACCTTTTGAACAACCGCGAGATTTGCACAGGCGGTTATGAGCAGAGCCGTAGCGACTATACTGCTTCTGGAAACACACGTGCATACAAGTTCTCTCACAACCCTAAGAAGTACTATGCATATGGCATCAATGGCATGCTTAACATTACTTACAAATTCTAAAACTCCTGCAAGATGAAAAATATCAAATATCTAATAATAGCATTTGCATGCGCTCTGTTCACCGGATGTATGGATGACGAATGGGAGGCTGTTGTCCCTGCAGAGAATCCATTCGGCAATCAGGCACTGACAGAAACCAATGTTATTAGCATTGCCGACTTGCGCAAGACATACGCAAATATCATCAACAACAGCGACACCTTTAAGATAAAGGATGATGTACAGATTAAAGGATGGGTGACATCAAATGATATCGGCGGAAACATCTACAACCAGATTTCCATTGATGATGGTACTGGCTCTATGATTATCTGCATAGCCCAAGGTGGACTGTTTGGCCAGTTGCCAGAAGGTCAGGAGATTCTTGTTAGTCTGAAAGACCTATATATTGGCGGTTACAGCAAGCAGCCGGAGATTGGTGTCCCTTATACAAATAAGAACGGCAAGACATACGTAAGCCGCATGAGCCGTTACCTATGGCAGGAGCACTACAAGGCTATTGGCGCAGCCGACTTGTCAAAGGTTCAGCCAGAGATATTCGACAAGAGCAAGGTAAAAGATGCTAAGTACATGGAAGAAAACTGCGGCAAGCTTATGACAATCGAGGACGTAGAGTTTGAAGATGCCGACGGCTACACTGTATTTGCCACTGAGGAGGAGAAAGATGCCGGCAACAGCGTAAACCGCTCTTTCAAGGGCATCAGTGCCAGCAACATGGTGGTGCGCACAAGCACATACGCTGATTTTGCCAATGAGCCATTGCCAAGCGGCAAGGTTAAAATAACAGGCGTATTCACCCGCTACAACAATCTGTGGCAGATATTAATAAGAAAAGAATCAGACTTCAAAGATAATTAATAGATTATGAAAAAGATATTCAATTACATGCTTGCAGCCACAATCGCTGCGTTTACATTCACAAGTTGTGAGGACGTGCCAGAGCCATATCCAATACCTGGAGGCGGACATGGTGGCGGTACAGAATTGCCAGAAGGCACATACGTTAAGGAGAGTTTCTCAAAGGATTTTGGAACATTCAGTGTTTATACCGTAGAGGGAACACCATGGACCATTGACTTCAGCACAGCAAAGGCTTCTGGTTATGACAACACATCGCAGGTTACAACTCCATCAAAGAGTTATCTCGTTTCTCCTGCTATCGACTTGACAAACTCTACTGGCGCATATATTGAGTTTGAGTATATCTACAGATACAATCGCGCTGGCGCAGAGAACAAAACATTTATCACAGACAACTATACTGGCGATCCAACAACAACAGCTTGGACCGATATCACAGGCACACTGATAGAAGGAACAGACTGGACTACATTTGAGGAGTTTAAGGCTAACCTCCCAGAGCAGTTCATTGGCAAGAGTACTGTTGTCATTGCATTCTATTATGCATGTAATTCCCAGAACTCTGCTACAATAGAAATCAAGAACCTTGTTGTTAAGGAAGGAAGCATTGAGGATGTGCCTGAGGAAAATCCTGAAACTCCAACACCAGGCGAGGCAAAGGGCAAAGGTACATTGGAAGACCCATTCAACAGCATTGCAGCCAACAAGGTGGCAAGTGCTTTGTCTGACAGCGAGACTACCGACGTAGTTTACATCAAGGGTAAGGTTGCTACAATCCGCGAGCAGTATGGCACACAGTATGGCAACGCCACATTCACCATCTCTGACGATGGCACAACAACAGGTGAGTTCCTCGTGTACCGCGCTCTCTATCTTAACAACGTGAAATATACTGAGGGCGAAGTGCTCCACGTTGGCGACGAGGTAGTGGTTTGCGGCAAGCTCTGCAACTACATGGGCAATACTCCTGAGACTGTAACAGGCGAGGCTTACCTCTTCTCTCTTACCTGCAATGGTGGAACTGAGGAACCAGACCAACCAGAACAGCCAGGTCAAGGCGGTGAGGACGAGGGCAACTCTATCACACTCATCCCTTCAGAGATGGGCTATTCAAATGCACAGGACATGACCACCATCACACTCTCAGATGGTACAACTCTTACCTTCGATGCTGGTGGCAACCAGAACGGTCCAAAGTATTACAATACAGGTAAGGGTATCCGCATGTATCCAAAGAACTCTATGAAGGTTAGCTCTTCTAAGAAGATTGCCTCTATCGTTATGACTGTTGATGTTTACAATGGTGATACATACAATGCAAGCGGTGACCTTCAGGCTAATCCTGGAACAACAGCGGTTTCTGACAACATTGTTACATTTGGCGGCATCAATAACCAGGAGTGTACAATCACCAACACTTCTACTACAACAGGTGCTCCAAGTCAGGTGCGTATGACACAGTTGAAGATTGTTTACGCTGAGTAAAAACAGTTACTTAACGATATAAATAATGGCGGCTCATCGGAGTCGCCATTATTTGTAATCACAAGCCTGCGAGGTTATCAATAATTAATTCAGAACAACTTTAGTTTCACTAATCTGAGTTTGCCGTAAACGCCGACGAAAGGCTATTGCTATGTTTTTACGCGCAAAATCATTTAATGAAACAAATGTAGTACGCCGTTTCAATTCATCAAACGGCATAAAAAGCAAAAGTTTTGCCAAACATTCATCTGCAAAAGAATTTGAAACTACTGTTACACCTTCAAAGTCAAGCACAACCTTATCATTGTTTTGGATAAGTGGCAACAATATGTCCCTCACTTTAGTTCCCAACTGACGTGTACCAAGTGTATCGTTTATATCTCTGAATTTAAATGTCATCATATTTATTATATTTTACCATAGTTTATCAAGTTCATCGTCAACAAAAAACTCTTCATTGAATTGGTTTTCACAATCAGCCTTATTGTCAACAACATCATTGGGATTTATTTCCTTGTTTGAATGCAATTCAAGATAGACAACCGTGCCTTGCCATTCGTTACTTTCCAAAATGTTTATATCCTCACCATCATAAACAAGTTTGTTCCTACCTGAATGTATTTCTAAAGTAATTCCAACATTCTTTATTAAGCGTGCGGTGGAATACAAGCCAAAACCCATGCCTTTTCCATCTGTGACACCATCCTCGATACATTTAATCAAAGCAATGGATTCACTAATATCTGCATATTGGGGATTTGTTCGTAAAGAATTCATTACACCTATGCCGTCATCCGCCACTAAGATTTGAACTCTGTTGGATTTGGGCAAATATCGCATAATTGCCATACCACATTTTCTTTCAGAATGTGTTAGAACATTATCCAGTACCTCATAAAAGCAATAGCTCAGAGCTTGCAACATGCTAATTTCGACGTCAGGGTAACTATTAAGTAAACAAACTATATCACGATAGGTTTTATAAATAGTATCAGTATCAAAAACTTCTATCGTGGGCTGCATCTGGTTATCTGCGAAATATTTACGTATTAATCCATCCACATTCATGTTTGCAAAGATAAAGAAAATAAGTCAGAGAACAATATTTTATATATATTTTTTGTTTTATCTGTGCCATATTTAATTGTTATTTATTACCTTTGCAATATGTTTCCATGGAAACAAAACTTTTTGATAGCTCAATTCACTACTCGAACTTGCACCTCGAAACAAGAATTAAAGAGCAAAGCTATACACGATGGAGCATGCGCATAAGCGCAGGCTCACTCATAGTGTATAGAGGCAGTGCAAGGCCCGAGTAGTGTATGGTGGGGTTTGCGCTTTTTTATTTCCATAAATAGCACAATTCTTATCGTATTTGAAAAACAATAACAAATATAAATAAATATGATTAAGAATTTAAATCTAAAGTGGTTAATTAACCTATCAACAATTGCATTAATTTGTTTTATTACATTATCTTGTAGTGGAGAAGATGAGGAAAAATCTAATAATGGAAGTTACAATACAACAGATGTGGCAGTCACAAGTAATGTTGTAAAGTTAGGCATTACATACGCCCAAATAGAAGGCTATGTTAATCTGAATTTGATTACTTCTTCTTATACTGAACAAGAAATAGGTATAGAATTATCTACAACTGAAGATTTTAATAAAGTTGATAAAACGATAAGCAAAGAATTAGAAGGCAATAAACTATCCGTTGTTATCGACACATTAAGTGGTAATACAAAGTATTTCTATAGAACTTTTGTAAAAGTTAATGATTTAAGTTACTATGGTGAAAAACGTTCTTTTACAACAGAAAACTTTAATAATATTACATCTACTGGAGATGTAACTAATATAACATTCACAACTGCAAAAATTAATTGTAAAGCTAATGCTGATGAGAATTGTTATGACAATAAAATAAAAGTCGGTATAGCATATTCTACTATTAAGAACCGTTTACACCCTGATAGTTTATCATACGTTACGAATTGGAATGGAACAGCAATTCGCACAGAACCTCATAAAATATCTTATCCTATAGATAGCATTAAAAATAACTCTTATATCATACCAGTTTCTGGACTCAGTAATGGGAAAACATATTATTACTGTTCATTTACACGTGCTGGTAATAAATATAAATTCGGAGAAATTAAAGAATTTAAAACAGCATCACTATCAGAAAACTATCTTCAAACAGGTGATGCAACAGAAGTTACTTTAACATCTGCATGCATAAAAAACATTTCAAAAATAGAAAGTATTTACCCAGAAGATACACATTTTGAATATGGTATAAGGTGGTCTGACAATAAAGAAGATTTAGAAAATAATAAAAAATACTCAACCATTAGAAGTACAATAAAAGAAAACATATTCGAAACAAAGATTAATGGGCTACTTCCTTATTCGACTTATTATTATTACGCATTTGCCGAAGTAAATTATTCATTATTATCGGGAGAAATTAAGAGTTTTAAAACAAAATCAGCAAATTCTTATATCAAAACAGAAGATGCGACAAACATAACAAAAACTTCGGCACAATTAAACGGGACAACAACACTTTCAACACTATATTCGGAAGAGGACAATCGGGTAAATTATTATATCAGGTATTCAACAGATAGTGTTAATCTTAAAAGCTCAAATAGTTATTACAACTATTTTGATACAAAAAATCCAACCAAGAATGGAAATAATCTGTCAACTACAGTATCAGATCTAGACAACGGAACTACTTATTTCTTCTGTATTGTTGCTAAAATTGATGGTGTTTATTTTTTTGGTGACATTAAACAATTCACTACAGAACAATCAAATCCGACTGGCGACGGTACACTTGCTAATCCTTACAACAGCGATGCGGCAAACAACTTTGCCTCTACATTGGCTGATGACGTAGAGTCTGACGATGTTTATATCAAGGGGAAGATTTCTTCTATCAAGGAAGAATTTGGCACCCAATATGGCAATGCCACATTCTATATCTCTGACGATGGCACAGAGAATGGTCAGTTCTATGTTTACCGCACACTATACCTTGGCAATAAGGCATATGCTGGCGGTGAGAATATCAAGGTTGGCGATAAAGTTATAATCCATGGTAAGATTACAAACTATATGGGCAATACTCCTGAGACTGTACAGAAAGCAAGTTACGTTTATTCACTCAATGGCAAGACTGCTGATGGCAACTCAATCACACTCATTCCTTCAGAGATGGGCTACGAAAACGCGGCAGAGATGACCACAATCACATTGTCTGACGGCACTACACTGACATTTGATGCTGGTGGCAACCAGAACGGTCCTAAGTATTACAATACAGGCAAGGGCATCCGTATGTATCCAAAGAACTCTATGAAGGTTAGCTCTTCTAAGAAGATTGCCTCTATCGTTATGACTGTTGATGTTTACAATGGTGATACATACAATGCAAGCGGTGACCTTCAGGCTAATCCTGGAACAACAGCGGTTTCTGACAACATTGTTACATTTGGCGGCATCAATAACCAGGAGTGTACAATCACCAACACTTCTACTACAACAGGTGCTCCAAGTCAGGTGCGTATGACACAGTTGAAGATTGTTTACGCTGAGTAAAATAGTTTTATTAACGATACAAATAATGGCGGCTCATCAGGGTCGCCATTATTTGTTTTTTTGCACAAGCGGATTTGCTAGTTTTTTGTTCAGGCGGATTTGCAATCCGACTGCTACCCTCTCGGATTTCCTGCATTTCCGCATTATAAATGCTTATACTCTATGCGGCCGGATTGCAAATCCGACCGAACATAAACGGTAAATCAACCGAACGTAATCCCCTGTCAGACTTAGGGTTAGCATCAAGTAGAAAACCATTTAACAATTACAAGTTTTTTACAAAAATCTTGTAATCCGATTACAAGCACCTTGTAAAACTGTTACAAAAACGCGGTAAGACTTCTACAAGCACCTTGTAGAGAGATTACAAGATAATTGTAATAACAATAGATAATGTTCTTCAAAAAAATAGGAGATAAATATCAAAAGATGAATAATATTCCATTAAACATTTGGCAGGATTAGGATTTTTTTGTACCTTTGCACCCCGTAATATTAGCATTTAATTACAACAACAATAAATAATTAGCAAAAATGAAAAAAGGTATTCATCCAGAAAACTATCGCCCCGTCGTATTTAAGGATATGTCCAACGGCGATATGTTCCTTTCTCGTTCTACTTGCAAGAGCAATGACACTGTAGAATTTGAAGGCGAAACTTACCCAGTGGTAAAAATCGAAATTTCTAACACCTCTCACCCATTCTATACAGGTAAGAGCAAGCTGGTTGACACAGCTGGTCGTGTTGATAAGTTCATGAGCCGCTATGGTAAGGCTGCTAAGAAATAAGATATACATCTCCATTTTTTAGAAAACCATAAAGGCGCGTCCGTGTAGTTGCATATGCTCGGATGCGCCTTTTTCGTAAATATAAATCACATGAAGATATTTGACAAGCTAATAGTGTTCCTGGTTGGAACCTGTGTGGTAATAGCTTGTGGTGACGACAAGAATGATTTCCAACTGAATGGTGGAAATACCAATGCCAACCATGGGGAAAATGCTACAGCCCAGCGTTTGGAATTCCCTAAACTAAAAGGAGGTAACAATATGGTTATCATCCACTCCACTAAAACCCATGGCATCAACTTTGCCGTAGAATGGGATTGTGTCAAGCGTTCGCAGCGATGGTCATGTTATCAGATGTACGCCAGCAATAGTGGTGGCAACGTTGGCAGATATGATGATGGATATCCTTATGACCCACAGTTGCCTGATGAGTATTATTTTGACAATGATCCCTTTTGGAGGTCGGGATATGACCATGGGCATATTGTGCCAAGTGCAGACAGGCAAAGCACAAGAGAAGTGAATATGCAGACATTCTACCTTACTAATATGCAGCCACAGAAGAATAACTTTAACGCTGGTTTGTGGGCTGTGATGGAACAACAGGTGAGAAACTGGAACAAGACAAGCTATAGAGACACATTGTATGTATGTAAAGGCGGTACAATAGATAAGTCTGAACAGATATTGACTACATTAAGCAATGGACTTATTGTTCCAAAATATTTCTTCATGGCTATCCTATGTAAAAACAGTCAGGGATACAAGGCTTTAGGTTTTTGGGTTGAGCATTTAAACCAAGACAGGTCTGATGACCCGCTCGCACAATATGTTGTAAACATAGACGAGTTGGAAGCAAAAACAGGAATAGATTTCTTTTGTAATCTACCCGATGACATAGAGAAGCAAGTTGAGTCGCTTCCTGCAAAAAATGTCATAAAGGCATGGGGAGTAAGATAAATAATAAAAAAAGTCGCTGACAGCATAATTGCCACCAGCGACTTTTTCGTTTACCAATAATCCTACTAACAAGGTCGTTGACCTAAATAATCCTAAACAATCTTTCTATCTATAAAACTAATCCTAAAATAACTCTTTTTTAGCTAAATGCACCAAACAAAATGTCAGTGATTTATTTGTGATTGCAAAATTACAATGATTATCCATTCAATATGCTGACAATTTGCAATAAATAATATTAATTACATGTATTTTTGACATAAATCAAAAACTTAAATATAATAAGTTGGCTAATTAATAAAAAGAGAAATAAAATCATAATTATACCACCAATATTTGGCATTAAGATAGAAAATAAGTACTTTTGTGAAATAAAATTGCAAGAAAATAAAAAATTGAACAATATGGAACAAAACACAGAACATGTACGCTGCCTTATAATCGGTAGCGGCCCTGCTGGTTACACAGCAGCCATCTATGCATCTCGCGCTAACCTCAACCCTGTTGAGTATAGCGGCATGCAACCAGGCGGACAGCTTACACAGACAACAACAGTGGAAAACTTCCCTGGATACCCACAAGGCGTTGACGGCAACCAGATGATGATGGACCTGAGGGAACAGGCTGAGAATTTCGGAGCTGACATCCGTGATGGCGAGATTGTTGCCGCCGACTTGTCACAGGCTCCATACAAGCTGACAGCTGACAATGGCCATGTTATCGAGGCCGACACCGTTATTATAGCAACAGGTGCTTCTGCCAAGTACTTAGGACTTGACGACGAGCGTAAATACAACGGAATGGGTGTGTCTGCCTGCGCAACATGCGACGGTTTCTTCTACCGCAAGAAGACAGTAGCAGTTGTTGGCGGTGGCGACACAGCTTGCGAGGATGCACTCTACTTGTCTGGATTGGCAAAGAAAGTTTATCTCATCGTGCGCAAGCCATACCTCCGCGCATCAAAGGTGATGCAGAAGCGTGTGATGGAGACCGAGAACATAGAAATTCTTTTTGAGCACAACACAATTGGTTTGTTTGGCGAGGACGGCGTAGAGGGTGCTCACCTTGTTAAGCGTAAGGGCGAGGCCGACGAGGAGATGGTTGACATAGCTATCGACGGTTTCTTCCTTGCTATTGGTCACAAGCCAAACAGCGATGTGTTTAAGCAGTGGCTGGAGACCGACGAGGTGGGATATCTTAAGAAGGTTGACAACACTCCAAAGACAAAGATACCTGGAGTATTTGTCGCAGGCGATGTGGCCGACCCTGTTTACCGTCAGGCCATCACAGCAGCAGCAACAGGTTGCCAGGCCGCCATTGAAGCCGAGCGCTACCTTAGCGAGCATTCACTATAACACTACATAGAAAACCATAACAAAAAAGCAAGAGGCTGAATTTTATCTGCCTCTTGCTTTTGTTTTATATAAATCCGACAACAAACATAAATCAGTCATCGGATTTCAGTTTGATTTCATTGTTTGTTTTTTGAGAAGCGGTTTTAGCCTCGAACCAAATCAAGGAAAGTTTATAAAAATATAAAGGGCCCGCTGTCCCAGCGAGGCCTTTACCAATACTTTAAAAAACTAAATTAATCAACCATAAACCTTAACCATTAAAATCTCTTTATATCCGCCTGCATCTCTATGCCTTGGCAGAAATGCGGTCTAGGAAACAACCGCTTTAAATTTCTTTCTTAATGCATTGCAAAGGTAAAACATAAACAAATAATATAGGTTCACTATGAATTAAAATAGGTTGAAAATGCGTTAATTAACGGAAAATAAACCCAAATTAACGGAAAACAAACCTAAAACACCTTAAAAATCACACTTTTTGCACCAAAAAGTTGAATATTAGTCAAAAATAATGTAATTTTACATCGACAATAAAAAAATAATGAATTTAACTATTATCATATCCATAACCGCCATCTGCGCAATATTAGCCATCTTTTTTATTGGAAGATGGCTATATATTCGCAGCGTCAAGATGCGGAACGAAGCAAACATGGCTATGATTTTCACAAATATCACACACGAACTTCTTACTCCACTTACAATAATTTCTGCTTCGGTTGAGAGATTAAGACTGAAAACACCCGAGAACACATCAGAATATGACATGATGGACTTAAACATACAAAGGGTGGTTAGGCTTCTGCAACAGATTCTGGAAACGAGCAAGTCGCAGGCTGGAGAACTCAAACTGCTTGTATCCAACGGCGACGTTATGGGATATATCCGTGAGACAGCACGCTGCATAGAGCCGCTCATGGTGAAAAACGGACTTAAATATACTGTTACATGCCAGCCGCAAAGCATGATGGGCTGGATAGACACCGACAAACTAGACAAGATTATATTCAACCTTCTTTCAAATGCCGCCAAATACACGCATGGAGATGAGGGGCATGTGGAACTTGACGTAAAAACAAATAAAACATACGACCATATTATAATACGCGTGCGCGATAATGGATGCGGAATACCAAAGAAAAACATGAAGCATCTGTTTGAGCGATTCTACGATGGAGAATACAGAAGGTTCAGAGCATCGGGCACAGGCATAGGACTAGCGCTTACACGCGATCTGGTTTACCTTCATGGCGGAGATATCAGCTGCGACAGCATTGAGGGCAAAGGCACAACATTTACCGTTACCCTGCCTATCAGCAAGGATTCTTTCTCACCAGCACAAATAGACGAGAAAAACAAGGTTAGGATAGACATTCCGCAGAGCACAATACTCGACTTCAAAGACTTTAGCACAAAAGATACCACTGAAGCAGACAGCGAGTTGGAGGAAATAGACGATGATGCCTATAAGATACTGGTAGTGGAAGACAATGCTGAGCTTCTGATGCTTATGAAACAACTCCTGAGCATAGAATACCATGTATATACGGCATGCAACGGCAAAGATGCGCTGGAGAAGCTTAAGCACTGTGATGTAGACCTTATCATATCTGATGTTATGATGCCAGAGATGAACGGCAATGAACTGACTGAGCAGATAAAGTTAAATCCTGACCTTAGTCATCTGCCAATAATACTATTGACAGCCAAGACACAGGAAGATGACAAGAAACAATCACTGATGATTGGAGCTGACGAATACATACATAAACCGTTTAAGATGGGCGACCTGCAGTTGCGCATAAACAATCTCATACAAAACAGAATGAGAATACAGCGCGACTTCCAGAAGCAGACACTAGAAGAGACTAAGCAGAAAACAGCAAACGACTATTCGCCAGACAGCATATTCCTAAAGAAAGCCATAGACTGCGTGAAAGAGCATATATCAGACAGCGACTACAATCGCGACACCTTTGCCTATGACATGGGAACAAGTCCCTCTACCCTATACAACAAGCTGCGCTCTATCACAGGACTAAGTGTAAGCAGTTTTATTCGCGACATTCGAATAAAGACGGCATGCCGTCTGGCACAGGAACGTCCAGACATAAGAGTGAGCGACCTTGCTTATAGCGTGGGATTTAAAGACCCAAAATATTTTGCCACTATATTCAAGAAAGAGTTAGGCATGCAGCCAAAGGAATATATTGAGCAGTTTAATCCAAAACAAACCGAGAATTAAGGCTGACAAAGCAATATAGGCATATATTGTTATCTTGGCATCTTATAGCAAACCTACTTATTTAGTTAAAAAATATTTTCTTATTATGCTATAAGGAAAAATAGCAATAACTTTGCATTTGAAAATTTTATAAATAAAAAAATAAAAGTAAAATGAAAAAAATTATCTTATCAATTATTGTTATAGCATTCACACTTCCAACATTTGCCCAGCTCAATATGTCGGGCACTGACTACAAGAAGCAATATATGTATTACTATGGTCTCCGCTTGGGTCTTAGCGTATCTGCCATCAGCTCTGATGACGACATGCTTGACGGCGGAAACCCACAGACAGGTCTCAACGTTGCTGCGCTGATTGGTTTCCAGCTCTCTCCTACTGCACCAGTATACTTTGAGACTGGATTATACTATACAGAAAAAGGAGGCAAGGGCAAGATTAAAGGTAATAAGTTTACATACGACTTGAATTATCTCGAAGTGCCACTCGTTGCAAAATATAAATACACTGTGGACGGCGAGTTTAGCGTACAGCCTTTTGCCGGCGGTTATCTTGCCTATGGCATAAACGGAAAATACAAAGACTACAAGAACAGAATATCTGAGAGCTCATTCAGCAGCGACACCTTTAAGCGTTTTGACGGAGGTCTTCGTTTTGGTTGCGGCTTTGAGTACGAGACAATATATGGTGAGCTTGCTTACGATTGGGGACTTGTAAACATCTGCCACGACGAATTCGACAGAACAACTAATGGCTGTTTCTCTATAAACTTTGGAGTAAACTTTTAGAAAATTAAAAATGAAGAATGAAGAGTGAAGAATTTGCTACCGCGATTCGATAGTTAAATGATTCTTCACTCTTCATTCTTCACTCTTCATTCTTCATTATTCGCCTTCGCTCATCAGCTTCGCAGTCTTCATTCTTAATTCTTCATTTAGTTGACGAGTTGACAAGTTATTAGAAGATATAAACTATTAAAAAGAAATAAACCACGAATTACTCGAATTTCACGAAGTTAGTATGTTTCGTGCAATTAGCGTAATTCGTGGTTATTTTGTTTTAATCATTAAGCAAACAACTTGTCTACTCGTCAACTCGTTTACTTGTCTACTGCCTACTTAATCTTCGGTTTCAACTCATCCGGCGAATCCTTAGTAAACATATCCACCTTCGGAGCCTCTTTCTCAAAGAGATTTGTTATCAACTGGTTGTCAATTGACAACTGCGGATTGAAATCACTTCCGTTCATATATTCCAGTATCGCCTTGCGCATCTGACGAGCAACAGGACGCTTGTCGAGATTGCGAGAGATGTCCATCGTGGTCATGAGCAACTTGCCCTTGCCTACGTTAGCCTCAACAAGCATACCTATCTTACGACTGATGTGCCATGTGTCGATGGTCTGGATTGGCGACTGATATGATGCGGGGAACTCACTGAGGTTCATTACCTGAGCCTTGTTCAGCAACTCCCACCAGTTAAGATTGCTCCAGTTGTCTGTTGGGAACGAGCGGAATAGCGGGTGATCGTTGGCGATGTAAGAACCTGTAGTGTGAGGCGGGCGCATCTTAAACCAACTGGTGTTCCAGAATATTGGCAGATAGTTCTGCTTGATGTCGTTGCCAAAACGCACCTTGCCAGCGGCCTCTATCAGCACCTTACCGCCATCGGCAAGCACCTTCTTGGCTGCTTCATCAAGGGTGTCGGTAATGTGAACACCTGCTGTCTCAGGCATAACCACCTCGGCTGGATATACCCAGAACTCCCAACTATTTACCGCCAGCGGAGCATTTGCCGATTGGGTTGAGACTGTGAGTTTCAACTTTTGAGGATGGGTGATGTCAGTGAGAGGAAGGCTAACGGTTCCTATCTCATGATTCTTTCCTACAGGAATATCCTTTTCTGATATCACCGACGCGCCAACAACACCATTGTCGGATGTTATTGTATATACGCTGCGGGCTGATTTCAACGGTTCGCAATAAGCATTGTAAAGCTCTACAGGCACGGTAAGCGTTTCGTTATTGGTGTAAACAAA
>X430_Giraffe__coassemble_71_pt1 | contig 20886 bp, 15 predicted proteins | sample X430_Giraffe__metabat2_high_PE_008 | metagenome-assembled genome bin X430_Giraffe
TGGAATTTAAGAACTTGACAAACAAAATTGTTAATAAGTCTGAAAATAAACCAAAAACTGATAATTTAGAGCTCGATTTATTTGCAAATTTTGCGACCGAAGGGCAAGGTGCTGTAGAATTTTCGAGTTTTGAGGCACTTAATTCGACCCCTCACGACTATCAACTCATTGATAATGAGGCGAAAATGGTCGAAATTTGTGAAAAATTTTTGACAAAAAAATTTTTCGTTCTAGACACGGAAACCACCTCAACAAGCCCAATTGAGGCAGAATTGGTGGGTATGAGCTTCTCTGTTGAGGAAAAACAGGCATTTTATGTTCCTGTACCCGAAAATCAGGAAGAGGCTCAAAAAATTGTCAACATCTTCAAACCAGTCTTCGAAAATGAGTCGATCATGAAGATTGGCCAAAATCTGAAATACGACCTTATGGTGTTGCGCAAATATGGAGTGACCCTAAAAGGCGAGATGTTCGACACCATGATTGCACACTATCTCATCCAACCCGAGTTAAGACACAACATGGACTACATGGCTGAGATATACCTTAACTATAAAACCATCCACATCGATGAGCTTATTGGTCCGAAAGGAAAGAATCAGAAATCAATGCGCTCTCTCCCACCCTCTCAGGTTTACGAATATGCCTGCGAGGATGCTGACATCACATTGCGCCTGAAAAACAAGCTCGAACCAGAATTAGAGAAATACGGTGCCACAAAACTGTTCCGAGAGATAGAGATGCCACTGATGCCAGTCTTGGCAGAAATAGAAATGACAGGTGTGCGCATCGACACTGCATCTCTTAAAGAAACATCAGCCATCCTCACAAAGAGAATGCTCGAAATAGAAGAACGTATCTACGAACTGGCAGGCGAGCATTTCAACATCGCCTCACCAAAACAAGTGGGCGATATCCTCTTCGGAAAGATGAAGATTATAGAGAAACCGAAGAAAACAAAAACAGGACAATACGTTACCAGCGAGGAAGTGTTACAGACACTGAAAGGCAAGCATCAGATAGTGGCAGACATACTGGCACACAGAGGATTAAAGAAACTTCTCGGCACATATATCGACGCATTGCCAAAGCTTATAAATGAGCGCACTGGTCATATACATACATCGTTCAATCAAACCGTCACAGCCACCGGCCGACTGTCTTCAAGCGACCCTAACCTTCAGAATATTCCTGTGCGCGGCGAAGACGGCAAGGAGATTCGCAAGGCATTCATACCAGAAGACGGTTGCTTGTTTTTCTCTGCCGACTACAGTCAGATAGAGTTGCGCGTGATGGCACACCTTAGTGGCGATGAGAACATGATTGAGGCATTCCGCAGCGGTCACGACATACACGCCGCAACAGCAGCAAAGATATACAAGAGAGCCATTGACGAGGTGGAGCGCGACCAGCGCACCAAGGCTAAGCGTGCCAACTTCGGCATCATCTACGGCATCACCGTATTCGGTCTTGCCGAGCGTCTTGAGATTAGCCGCGACGAAGCTAAACAACTGATAGAAGGCTACTTCGAGAGTTTTCCAAAGGTTAAGGAATATATGGAGAAGGCCAAGGAAGAGGCACGCCAGAATGGTTATGTCACTACCCTATTCGGTCGCCGCCGCTACCTTGCCGACATCAACAGCGCCAACGCAACCGTTAGAGGCTTTGCCGAGCGCAACGCCATCAATGCTCCTATTCAGGGAACGGCTGCCGACATCATTAAAGTGGCTATGATACGCATTCACAACCGTTTTAAGGCAGAGAATATCCGCTCAAAGATGATACTGCAGGTGCACGACGAACTCAACTTCTCTGTCTATCCCGAGGAGCGTGAGCAGGTGGAGCGCATAGTAATGGAAGAGATGGAGAAGGCATTCCAAATGCAGGTACCCCTCGTTGCCGACAGCGGCTGGGGCGGTAACTGGCTGGAAGCGCATTAATAATAAACTGCGGCACTGCCGCAGTAAACACCAGCACTGCCGCAGTAAACAAAAAAACAAAAACAACAAAACCATGGAAAAAGAGCCACCCAAGAAATGGGAGAAGGAACAACCCCAAAAATGGGAAAAAGAGCCACCAAAAAAATGGGAGATATGGGCCGGCAAGAAGAAACCATCCATGAAAAGGAGGTGCCAGACCAACGATTACACCCGGCGCGGCATGTACATGATAACCATGGCCACAGAGGGAAGAAAACCCATACTGGGAACACTTAAAGGCGACCCCGATACAAAGGATGGCGAAAACACCCCTCACGTGGAACTGTCTCCATTAGGTGAAAAGATAAAGGAATGCTGGCTTAACATACATATATATCACCCAGAAATAGAACCACGGCAACTATGTGTCATGCCAGACCATATCCATGGCATTTTGTTCATTCATAAGAAAACAGATAAACATCTAGGACATATCATCAATGGCTTCAAAATAGGCTGTCGCAAAGCCATGAGAGCACTTTTGCCCACCACCACTACAAGCACACCAGAGGCAAAAAGAGATAGCCATCCCACGCATGGAGAGCTATGGGAAGCAGGCTTCAACGACAGAATAATAAAAGACGAGGAACAACTCAACCGACTAATAACATATATCTACGACAACCCAAAACGCTTATTATTAAAACGAAAATATCCAGAATATTTCACGCAGTTAGGCACCATAAACGTAGTGGGTATGCCCATGCAAGCCATGGGCAACAGGTTTCTGCTTGACAATCCAAATAAACTACAGGTTCAATGCTCGCGACACCTTTATTCTGATGAAATAGAAAAGAAGAAACAAGATATATTACAAACAGCAAAAGATAGTCACGCGGTACTTGTTTCGCCTTGTATCAGTCCTGGTGAGCAACAAATATCCACAGCAGCCTTAGAATCACAGATACCACTTATAGTACTGTTGCTCAATGGCTTTCCAAAATATTTCAAGCCCCACCCCCGATATCTTGAAGCCTGCGCCAATGGACGCCTTCTGATGATTTCACCCTTTGAGCACCAGAACGAAAAGATAAACAACATGCGACAGCGATGTCTCCAGCTGAACACTATCGCTGAAGAGATTTGCAAGAAACAATTACCATCATCACCACAGAAATAAATCATACATCTTTTGGTTTTCATTAGGAAATGATTATCTTTGTGACATAAATATTACACTCTATGGGAAAGTACAAGTATTGCAAGGTTCAGTTAATACACGAAACCTGGGACATGACAATCTGCAACCGTCATACAGATGAGGAAGATATCAGTATCGAAAACCTGGTGCCTGGCTTCGACCTCGCACGCGCTGCCGGCAACGAGAAGATGCGCATCAAGGTGGTAAACATCGATGACAAGCAAATGACCATTGACTACTATGGCGACATCATCTCCATACCTATCGACGGCATGCCATATAAGTTGCAAGAGATAGCATTACCCAACCCATACCTCAGTAGCGATGGACTATACTGCATCATAAGATTTCAAGAATTTAAAGGCTCACCGCTTGATTATTACTGCAGTTTAGACGAACAGTCACAGGCCGAACACACACTAAAAATGATTTCCCAGCACCAGAATGTTTACTATCTGGCTAAGTTTGGCGAATATGGCATATACCCATCACCTGTCAACGCTAACGAAAAGGTGCTTACAGTATGGTGTGAGGAGCTGCATGCATATAAGTTCAAAAGATATCAGGCATGGTATATCGCTAAAACCACACCAGAAAAGATGATAGAATATGTAAAGGAAAAACTCGGCGCAGACGGCAAGATTGCCATTGGTCCTGTAAAAGACTTGAATTGCAATCATATCTATCTGACAATAGACGAGTTTTTGAAAATTACGAAGCCTGAAGAAGAGAAATAAGACAACAAGAATTTAACGTATTACAACGCCTTTGTAACCCAACTACAAGGGCGTTGTAATGTTTCTACACTATGCTTGTAATAGTTTTACACGGCGCTTGTAATCGGATTACAAGATTTTCGTAAAAAACTTGTAATTGTTAAATGGTTTTCCAAGGGATGTAGTTTTATAGTTTTTGGGGGGGCGATTCGGAAGAGACGATAACCTCTGTGGCTTCGAAGGTGCACCTCAACTAAACTATTTTGTTGCTGACTATCAGCAATTTTATTAAAAACTCAGCAACACGTCTTCATTCTTCACTTTATTTACTAACTTTGCAAGCAGAATATAAACGTTTATAATAAAATATGGCATTAAAATGTGGTATCGTAGGACTGCCTAACGTAGGTAAGTCTACGCTTTTCAATTGCCTGTCAAGCGCAAAGGCATTTATTTCGCATTAGCCATACATAAATTTTATGTATCCTAAGGATACAATAACATGTAAAATTAGAATACAATGGGTTATAACATCATGCTTATTGACCGCAAAGAGCGGTTTAAGAATTGCTTAGAATTCGATAAATGGTACAATAAAACCACTGAATGGAAAGAGAATGTTGATTATAACGACTATTGTCATGCAACAAAAAATCTTCAAAGTTTCTATTTAGAAATCATTGGGGTTATAAAGCCTATGAATGGTAAATATGCTCCTTCTATTGAGGAACAAAATAATACCGATATAATAATTGCTGATTATTGTATATCAAAAGAGGCTATTTACATGGATATTGCATATTCTGATATTACCAATGTATTTGATAATATAGTATCATTGGCAAAAAAACACAATCTTGCATTATTCGACATAAGCAGTAATTGTATTTTAATTTACAACGATGGCAGTTATATGCAAATAAATGAAAGGCAAATATTAAAGGAGAAAATAGAATCAGAAACAAAAAAGCTGAAGAATAAAAGAGGCATTATCGGTACTGTTGTGTTTATTGTATATGCCATTATCTGCGGATTTTTCATACCACATATCAAAGAGTATAAAAACGTTTGGCTGTTCACAAGTCTGGCATTAGTGGGCATCATCTCTATTTGGGTGGCAAAGAGTAAAAAAGACATATTGAATAAATATCAAAAAGAGATAGAAACTATTAACAATCAAGCGGTTAACCAAAAACCAACAGAGCAATCTGCAAATATCGTTGTATGGGAGTTTGGCAGAAATCTCTACAACTCTGAAAAGGATTTCAGCGATGCCTTAATGAAGTATAATGAAGAGATTTTAGGCAATGTACCTAATCATAAAATAATAAACGAGATTATAGCAAAGGCACCTAAAATAAGAGTGATTTACGAAGGGACAAACGAAACGGAAGATTCGATTGAAGAAAAGAGCATCGAACTAACTGCGAGCAATCAAAGTTCATTCACCCTGATTGAGGTTTTATACAAGTTGAACCAAGCTCTTCATGAAGAACTGAAGAAGTCTGACTTCGTATATTATGAAGGTCTGGAAGCAGAAGAAACAAGCGACGAAACACCTTGTTTCAGAATGTTTTTGGGCAGCTGACAAACAGCTAATAAATAAAAATGGGCAGAACCGAACACGTCTCCTCCCGGTTTTAATAAATCTCTCTCGTTCGAAGATATAAATAAACTTATATCCTACTCGCTAAATCGAAATTTTAAATAAATTTCTCTCGCTCGAAAATATAAATAAATTTATATCCTACTCGCTAAATCGAAATTTTGCATTAACTTTGCAACAGAATATAAACGTTTATAATAAAATATGGCATTAAAATGTGGTATCGTAGGACTGCCTAACGTAGGTAAGTCTACGCTTTTCAATTGCCTGTCAAGCGCAAAGGCACAGGCAGCAAACTTCCCTTTCTGTACAATTGAGCCTAACGTAGGCGTAATCACAGTACCTGACGAGCGTCTGACAAAGCTCGCCGAGATTGTTCACCCTGGCAGAATAGTTCCTGCAACATGCGAAATCGTTGACATCGCCGGACTTGTTAAGGGTGCTTCAAAGGGCGAAGGACTGGGTAATAAGTTCTTGGGAAACATCCGCGAAACAGACGCTATCATCCACGTATTGCGCTGCTTCGACGACGATAACATCACACACGTTGACGGCACCATCGACCCAATACGCGACAAGGAAATCATCGACACCGAGCTGCAGCTGAAAGACCTTGAGACCATCGAGGCAAAACTGGCTAAGCAGCAGAAGGCAGCCGCTGCCGGCAACAAAGAGGCAAAGATAGAGGTTAGTGTGATGGAGGCTTACAAGGCCGTATTGGAGCAGGGCAAGAACGCACGCACCGTTGAGTTTGACAGCAAAGACGAGCAGGATGCAGCCCGCAACCTGTTCCTTCTCACCTCAAAACCAGTGCTTTACGTTTGCAACGTTGACGAGGCATCAGCCAAAGACGGCAATGAGTTTACAAAGAAGATAGAAGCTCTGGCAGCCGAAGAGGGTGCCGAGGCAATGATTATTGCGGCTAAGACCGAAGAAGACATCGCCGAACTGGAGTCATACGAAGACAAGCAACTGTTCCTTGAGGAGCTGGGACTGGCAGAAAGTGGTGTCAACCGTCTTATCAAGAAGGCCTATTCGCTGCTCAACCTTGAGACATTCATCACCGCAGGCGAGATGGAGGTTAAGGCATGGACATACCGCAAGGGCTGGAAGGCTCCACAGTGTGCCGGAGTAATCCACACCGACTTCGAAAAGGGCTTCATCCGCGCCGAGGTAATCAAGTATGACGACTACATCCAATACGGTTCAGAATCCGCTGTTCGCGAGGCCGGCAAGCTTGGCGTAGAAGGCAAGGAATATGTCGTTCAGGATGGAGATATTATGCATTTTAGGTTTAATGTGTAAATTAGGTGAGATGTTGTTATATTGATGATACAACAAACGATGGATACGCCAATTTGCGCAACAATAAACTAAGGTCTCAGTGATTGTAGGGGCAGATCAGCGTATCTGCCCGAAACATTAACATAACTTCTTTTATTCGTGGAACTTCCAAAAAGAAAACAACACCGATTACAAGGTTTTGACTACTCTACACCAGCCAACTATTTTATAACAATAGTTACTGAAGGAAGAGATAACTTATTTGGAAGTATTGTTGATGAAAATATTTGTCTCTACGAAGCTGGACGTATGGTCTTAAACACATATAAGACACTAGTCGAAAACTACGAATGTGGACTTGAACCAATAATTGTAGTAATGCCTAATCACATCCATTTTGTTCTACGCAAATGTTGTGAAGATACAAACATACAAACATTCATACAAAAATTTAAACGCCTGACAACCAATAAATACATTGAGGGAGTTAATAAGAATGGATGGAAACATTTTGGTAAAAGACTGTGGCAACGAAATTACTATGACCATATAATCAGAAGCAACCAAGCGTATGATTTTATTGTTAATTACATACATGAAAATCCTAAACGATGGTCTTACGATGCTATCAATTTGAACTGCTGCAATACTCCTGATAATATTATGGCGAAAGTCATTGAGTTTGACAATATATACAATATTTCAACTAACATACAAACGGGCGGATACGCCGATCCGCCCCTACAACAATATAACAACTAAAAAAAATGTCACATTTTTTACACATCCTCTGGAATCCCGACCTCACCATAGGCCCTATCCGCTGGTACTCGCTGTGCTGGCTCATAGGACTGGTATTGGCATATTTCATAGTAAGAAAGCTATATAAAGACCAGAAGCTGGGCGATGATAAGTTTGAACCGCTCTTCTTCTACTGCTTTATAGGCATTCTGCTGGGCGCACGCCTTGGTCATTGCATCTTCTACCAGCCACAAGATTATCTCACATCATGGCAGGGAATTGTAGAGATGATTCTTCCAATACAGTTGGGCAACAACGGCACATGGCTGGGCGAGACCTTTGGTTTCTTTTTCACTGGCTATGCCGGACTGGCTTCGCACGGCGGCACCTTAGGACTTATGCTTGCCCTGTGGCTCTATGTGCGCAGGACAAAGGTGAACATCTGGCGCGTGCTCGACAATATCGCCATTGCCACACCTATCACAGCGTGTCTCATACGCCTTGGCAACCTTATGAACAGCGAGATTATCGGTAAGGTAACCGATGTGCCATGGGCATTTATCTTCGAGCGTGTAGACAGTATGCCACGCCACCCCGGACAGCTCTACGAGGCTATAGCCTATCTGCTGCTGTTCTTCATCGGTTGGCACGTGTATAAGAAGCATTCAGAGAAGGTTGGCACAGGCTTTTTCTTCGGTCTCTGCCTCACTTATATCTTCACCGCCCGCTTCTTCATCGAATACACCAAAGACATTCAGGAGGCGTTCGAGGCCGACATGCTCCTCAATATGGGTCAGCTGCTCAGCATCCCCTTCGTAATCATCGGCGTTAGTTGCATGATTGGGGGCAAGTGGATGGAGAAACTGGGAGCAAAACGATGATTTAAGGCTTTGATTTAAACCACGGAATTTGTCTTTAATATAAACCACGAGATTTGTCGAAGACCCACGAGGAACGAGTAATTGCGCTAATTAAGCTAATTATTTATACAACGAATTAAAAAAATTACACTAATTAAAACGATAATAAATTCGCTTAATTAGTGTAATTTGCGGTTATAAAAGCTATTCCTATTTCGGACTAACAATCTTCTTGATATCGTTCAGTTTGTTGAGTGCCTCAACAGGAGTTAGGTTGTTGATGTCGAGACCAAGAATCTCGTCGCGAATCTGAGTGAGCACAGGGTCGTCCAACTGGAAGAAAGACAACTGCATGCCCTCACGGCTCTGGGCTATCTCAGCCGTTGGCTTGCCAGCCTTGCCCACTTGCGCATTGTCAGCCTCAAGTTGCTTAAGTATCACGTTTGCACGCTTCACGATGCTCTTTGGCATGCCCGCAATGTCAGCCACATGAATACCAAATGAGTGCTCCGAACCGCCACGGGTCAGTTTTCTGAGGAATATCACCCTACCCTCGTGCTCCTTCACACTAACGTTGTAGTTCTTTATGCGACTGAAATTCTTCTCCATCTCGTTCAGTTCATGATAGTGAGTGGCAAAGAGCGTGCGTGCCTTTGCCCTTGGCTGCTCATGCAGATACTCCACAATGGCCCAAGCTATGCTGATGCCGTCGTAGGTGCTGGTTCCCCTGCCCAACTCATCAAAGAGCACCAAAGAGCGCGGCGACACGTTGTTCAGGATGTTTGCAGCCTCTGTCATCTCCACCATAAACGTAGATTCGCCAACCGAAATGTTGTCGCTGGCACCCACACGGGTGAATATTTTGTCCACCAAACCTATTATAGCGGCTTCTGCGGGCACGAAACACCCAATCTGCGCCAATAGTACTATCAACGCCGTTTGACGCAACAGAGCCGATTTACCGGCCATATTCGGACCAGTTATTATCACTATCTGCTGCTTCTGTCCATCAAGGAATATGTCGTTGGGCACAAATCTCTCGCCCAATGGCAACTGCTTCTCTATCACAGGGTGGCGTCCCTGACGAATATCGAGCACATCAGAATCTTCTATCTGCGGACGAATATAGCGGTTTTCCTCTGCCACCTTGGCAAACGACAGCAGGCAGTCTACCTGTGCTATAAGATTGGCATTGGTCTGAATCTGCTGGATATACTCCTGCATTGAAGCCACAAGGTCGGCAAACAGCTTTGCCTCCAGTGCCAGAATCTTATCCTCAGCACCGAGAATCTTCTCCTCATACTCCTTCAGCTCCTGTGTGATATATCGCTCTGCCTGTGCCAGTGTCTGCTTGCGTATCCAGTCTTGCGGCACATTCTCCTTATAGGTGTTGCGCACCTCAAGATAATAGCCAAACACGTTGTTGTAGCCTATCTTCAGACTAGAGATGCCCGTTGCCTCAGCCTCTCGCTCCTGTATCTTAAGCAGATAGTCTTTTCCATGATATGCTATGGCACGAAGCTCATCGAGCTGGGTATTCACTCCATCACGTATTACCCCACCCTTGTTTACCAGTTGTGGCGGGTCATTCTGTATCTCACGTTCTATGCGCTCACGCAATTCCTCACACAGGCTTATCCTCTCACCCAAACGGCGCAACACCTCATTGTCTGCATGCTCGCATGCCATCTTTATAGGTTTTATGGCCTGCAGTGCGGTCTTCAGTTGCACCACCTCGCGCGGCGACACCCTGCCAACAGCCACCTTAGACACTATGCGCTCAAGGTCGCCAATGCGGTGTAACTGCTCATCTACCAACTCACGGAAATCAGGTTCACGGAAAAAGTAATCCACCACATCCAGACGCTCATTGATTGGCTTCACATCCTTCAACGGGAATACCACCCAACGTCTGAGCAATCTGCCTGCCATAGGCGACACGGTGCGGTCTATCACGCTGAGCAGCGACGAACCGTCGTCTTGCATCGAGCCAAGCAGTTCAAGACTGCGTATTGTGAACTTATCCATTCTCACATATCGCTCTTCCTCTATGCGTGAAAGCGATGTGATATGTCCTATCTGCGTGTGCTGTGTCTGCTCCAGATACTGCAATATAGCTCCGGCGGCAACCACTCCGCTCTGCAGATGGTCTACACCAAATCCCTTCAGTGTCTTTACACCAAAGTGCTTATGCAGTTTTTGACGTGCCGTCTGGTCGGTAAACACCCAGTCGTCCATCTCGAAAGTAAAGAAGCGGTTGCCAAAGAAACGGTCAAACTCCTTCTTCTTAGTGCGGTCATACAACACCTCTTTCGGTTGGAAGTTAGACAACAGCTTCTCAACATAATCGTAAGTGCCCTCTCCTGTAAGATATTCGCCTGTTGAGATATCCAGAAAAGCCACGCCACAGGCTGACTTTCCAAAGTGTATGGCAGCAAGGAAGTTGTTTTCCTTATGGTTAAGCACATTGTCGCTCAGCGCCACACCAGGTGTCACAAGCTCTGTGATGCCACGCTTCACCAGTTTCTTTGTCAGTTTCGGGTCTTCCAACTGGTCACAAATGGCCACACGCTTTCCTGCCCTAACCAGTTTTGGCAGGTAAGTATCGAGGGCGTGATGTGGAAAACCAGCCATCTCAGTGCCTCCAGTAGAGCGTCTTGTCAGCGTTATACCGAGTATTCTTGATGCTGTCACCGCATCCTCACAATATGTCTCATAGAAGTCTCCGCAACGAAACAGCAGCACCGCATCGGGGTGTTGTGCCTTCAAGTCGAAGAACTGCTTCATCATCGGGGTCAGCTCATTGTCTTTTGCAGCCATTATCTATAGTTTTTTAAGATTTGCAAAGTTACGGTTTTTTAGTGAGAAAGCATAAAAAAGCGGGAGAAACTTAACTTCTCCCGCACTTTAAAATATATAATATAAAATTACTTAACGATAATCTTCTTGCCACCAACGATGTTCAAGCCCTTCTGCAACTTCTGCAGACGCTGACCGGCGATGTTGAAGATAGCGTTGTTATTGTTTACATTAGCCTCAACGCCGTTGATGCCTGCTGGGTCGTATGGAGTTGCTGCTGTTGGCTCAATCTGTGCCTTCTTGCTGTAGATATTGTTGAACACGCCAGCCACATTGTATGCCTTGCCATCACCTGCAAAATCCTTAACAACCTTATCGTTGCCATAGAGCTGAATCTTGTCGGTGCCAGAAACAGCAAAATAACTAGTTTTAGTACCAGAAACCTCTGAAACAATCTGAACGTTCTGGAACTCAACAAGGTCGGCAATATGCTTCAGAGCAAGTACATCAGCAATTGTTGCAACAACAGGCTGTGCCTCCTCTGTGCTCTCAGTGATAGTAAGGTTGTCTGCATTTGTCATTGCATTGCCCTTAACCTCGTGAATACCGTAATAGTTGTCGTAGTCAACCTTAACAGTACCTGAAACAACAGCATTCTTAGCCATCTTGATTGGTGAGTTGTAGAACATCAGAGCCTTGTCGCCCTCACGCAAGTGGAGTGTTGAACCGTCTACATAAACCACCTTTGCGTTGTTGAGACGCAGCAAGAGGTTGGTCTTGTCGGCTGTCAGAGTATTAAGACTTGCTATTGTAACCTCCTCTAATTCAACCTTCTTGAACTCCTTCTTCACTACTTCACTCTTATTCTCACCCTTAATTGCTATTGCACTAACGGTGCAGCTCTTGTCGATTGTGAAAGGAGCAGTGTATGCTGTGCTGGCTGCTGATGGTTCTGTGCCGTCGAGTGTGTAATAAACGCTTGCACCCTCACCTGCATTGATTGTTACCTCTGTTGTGATGTCGAACTCTGTCTGACCTGTGATTACAGGAGCCGCAACAGCATTAGGGTCTGTAGAACCAATGGTTACAACAATCTTTGTAGCGCGAACCTGAGCACCACCAGCTGTCATTGTAAGGCTGGCTGCATCACCTGTCCATGTTCCAATCTTGCCAGAGAAAGTATATGTACCAGCTGTTGGATTTGTAAAGTTACCAGGACCATACTGTGCATTATCATTTGCAGTACAAGTAAACTCAATCTTCTGAATATTGCCTTCTGTCGAAGTAATAGTTAACAGCTGACCCTTATAAATTCGATATTCCTTTCCATTTCCAAAAATACCATTGCCAGCCTGAATAATAACACCATCCTTGGTAATAGTAACATTTGGAGTTGCTGTACTAGACGCACTCTTGTCTGTGGCAGCTTCGAAAGTAACTGTTGTCTGTGCGAAAGTCATTCCACAGATCATCATTAATAAACTAAGTAATGAAAAGCGTAAAGTTTTTTTCATAATGTAAAATTTAAGTTATTTATAATGTTTGTTATTTGCTTGCAAAGTTAGTGAAAGTTATGTGGAGAACAAAATAAATTTATTTATTTTTGAAATTTTCTAATAAAGACTTATCCATCTTGCCTCACAGTTGTCAAGCCGCATAATTGTGTGCAGTCTGTCTATTGGAACCCCAGTGAGACACGCTGTCAAAGAGCGCAGAAATAGTCCGTGCGACACTATAAGCAAGGTCTTGCCACGATAGTTTTCAAGCAGCCACTCTACTACCCTGCTCGCCCGTTCATAAAGCATCTCACGAGTCTCCACATCGGCCGCCATCTGCTTAAAGTTCACATCGGCAATCTTCATGCTCGTCATGCTACCCCAGTCTATCTCGCGCAGCATCTCTGTTATATGCCAAGTGATGTCTGAGCGACCATCAAGCAATATCTCCACTGTATCCACAACACGCTTCAGGTCGCTGCTTAGAATAACGTCAAACTCATCAAGAAATAGTTGTCCGCGCAGCTCTTCTGCCTGTTCCCTACCCTTTTCCGTAAGTGTGCCAGGCAGGTGTCCCTGCAATATTCGCGCCACGTTTTCCTCTGTCTCTCCATGGCGCACAAGACAAAGGCGTAATCTTAAATTATTCAATAATCTAAAAATTAAGCATTAATTTCATAATCCCTGATGATAGTCTTAAACTCCTCTGGTATAAGCATTGGTTGCTTCTCCACCAAATCAAACATCACCATCACCGTCTTGCACTCGCATTTCACTTCGCCAGTATCCTCAGTAACAGCACGTTGCATAAGTGTAAAACTCTTATTGCCAAGATGCACAACAGCCGTTTCTATCACTATCTTATCATCAAAAAACACAGGTAAAAGGAAGTTGGCATTGATGTTTGCCACCACTATTCCCATCTTCTTCCAGTCTACGCTATTGCCCAGCACCTCTCTGATGTAAGTGGTCTTTGCCAAGTCGTAAAGCGCAAAATACACCGAGTTGTTAACATGTCCGAACTGATCAACATCACTGAATCTTATCTGTGCCGGCATCGTGTGCCTGAACTTTATCTCTTCTTCCATAACAATACTATCTTGAAAATTCGCTTGCAAAGGTAATAGTAAATTTTTAAATAGACAAGATTACAATATCTCATACTCACTCTCAACTGAAAAACAGCGCCAATACAATACAAATCACTTAATATTTCTGTCTATGGATTAAAGGATTTTAAGGATGAAAATATATAGAAAAACAGGTCTTTATTAAAGCTATTGATAAAAGAAAAATACTATTGGAGATTGTATAACAAGATGGAAAATATATATTTTCCGTCTTTTTTTCGCTTTTTACAACATTTTATGGTAATTTTGTTGTTTTAAACAGACATCATACAGAGATTCTTATGTATAAAGACCAACAATTATACGTTGCCCACTCGGCAGAAGGACCTATAAACATCATAGGCAAAATGGCAAACCGCCACGGACTGATAGCTGGTGCTACGGGTACAGGAAAGACCGTTACGCTGCAGGTTCTGGCAGAGACATTCTCACAAGCTGGCGTTCCTTGTTTCATGGCCGACATGAAGGGCGACCTATCGGGAATATCACAGACAGGCGGACTGAGCAAGTTTATAGAGAAACGATGCGCAGAGTGGGGCATGGACACCACAACACTGAAGTTTGAAGGATGCCCAACAAGATTCTACGATGTGTTTGGCGAGCAAGGACATCCCATGCGCACCACCATCGAGAAGATGGGCAGTCTGTTGTTGGCACGTCTATTAGACCTTAACGACACACAGACGGGAATACTGACCATGATATTCCGCATAGCCAAAGACGAGCAGCTGCCACTGGTGGATATGAAAGACCTCAGACTGATGCTCGACTATGTGGCAAAGAACGCCAAGAAATATGAGACATCTTACGGCAACATATCTTCGGCATCAGTGGGAGCAATACAGCGCGCACTGCTGGCACTGGCAGAGCAGGGTGGCGAGAAGTTCTTCGGCGAACCATCGTTCGACATCTTCGACCTGATACAGACCGAAGGGGGTAGGGGAGTGATGAACATTCTGGCTGCCGACAAGCTGATGTTGCAACCAAAGCTGTACTCCACATTCCTGATGTGGCTGCTCACCGACATCTACGACAAGATGCCAGAGATTGGCGACATGGAACTGCCGAAGATGGTGTTCTTCTTCGACGAGGCCCACATGCTGTTCAAGGATACATCAAAGGCACTCACCGACAAGATAGAACAGATAGTACGACTGATTCGCTCTAAGGGCATAGGCGTATATTTCATCTCTCAGTCGCCATCCGACCTGCCCGAGGCAATACTTGGACAGTGCGGCAACCGTGTGCAACACGCCTTAAGAGCTTTCACACCAAAGGACCAGGCGGCAGTGAAAGCGGCAGCACAGACATTCCGCGAGAATCCCGCCTTCGACACAGAGAAGGAGATATTAGAATTGGGCACAGGTGAGGCATTAGTGTCATTCCTCGACGAGAAGGGTGCACCGTCGGTTGTACAGAAAGCAAAGATTCTCTTCCCGCTGAGTCAGATTGGTGCCATCACTAGCGAGCAGCGCAGCAATATAAACGAGACTTCGCGCATCAGCGGCAAATACGACACTGCCGTTGACCGTGAGTCGGCTGCAGAGAAGATTATCAAACAGCGTGAAGAGGAGGAAAAGGCTGCACTTGAAACAAAGGAAAGAATGGAAAGGGAGAAAGAAGAGGCACGCCGACAAAAGGAAGAAGAGCGCCAAGAGAAGAAAAGCAGCAAGAAATCTTCAAAGAAAGGTTTCCTTGCCGGCATCATCGGCACTGCCGTAACATATTTCGTGAAAACAGCCGTCACCCAACTGGCCAGAAATCTGACAAAGAAGAAATAGGACCTGCCTCTCCCAAGGAGGGGAGAATGAGCGTATAGAGAATTAAATGTAAATCAAACAAATTATGAAAAAAACGATATTTCTTGTTTTGATGATGTTGTGCATTGTATCGACCAACGCACAGACAAAGCTTGCTGGACGCACATACTACAATGGCAATATCATGACAGGTATGATGGATAAAATGATGCGCGAATCAGAAGCCCAAATGCAGGAAAAGATGGATAACGTGATAGCAGAGGCAGAGAAGAAAAAAGGAAGAAAACTTAGCGAAGAAGAGAAAAAAAAGGTAAAGGAACAGGCTATGGCTGAAAGCAAAGCACTTCTTAGCAGTATCATGAAAACAGCTTTAACCATTGACTTCAAAGACGAAAAAAAGATTGCTATAAATATGGATATTACCATCAACGAAGAAGCAATGAAAAAAATTGGGATAGGCTGGTTACAGCGAAAAGCATTAAAAGCGCTCGTTTCTGTTGTGCCAAATTTTAAAGGAGAATATAAAGTAAAAGATAATCTTGTCATAACTTATGATGGCGGCGAACCAAGCGATACCATACGAATAAGTCCCGACGGCAAACAACTATATGGCAAGATGGATGATACAAAGTACACTGTGACAAGAATAAAATAAAAACAAAGAATTTAAAAAAACAACATAAAGAAATGGAATACAATTTTAGACACATCGAAAAGAAATGGCAGCAACGATGGGTAGAGCAAAAGACCTACAAGGTTGCTGAAGACAATGGAAAACAGAAGTTCTACGTGCTCAACATGTTCCCTTATCCATCGGGAGCAGGATTGCATGTAGGTCATCCGCTTGGCTATATCGCCAGCGATATCTATGCACGCTACAAGCGCCAGCAGGGTTTCAACGTGCTCAACCCAATGGGTTACGACGCTTACGGACTGCCTGCAGAGCAGTATGCTATACAGACAGGACAGCATCCGGCTATAACCACAGAGGCAAATATCAACCACTATCGTGAGCAGCTTGACAAGATTGGTTTCTGCTTCGATTGGGACCGTGAGGTGCGCACTTGCGAACCAGGTTACTACAAGTGGACACAGTGGGCTTTCCAGAAGATGTTTGGCAGTTTCTATGGAGAAAGCCTCACCCTCCAAGGAGGAGGCGCAAAGGCTCGCCCTATTGAGGAGTTGGTTGCTTATTTTGAGCAGAACGGTACAGAAGGACTTGAGGCATACAACGTGGCTTGCTCTGAGGAGTTGAGCTTCACAGCGGCAGAGTGGGGCAGCATGACCGAGAAGCAGAAGCAGGAGGTGCTGATGAACTACCGCATAGCATATCTGGGCGAGACAATGGTTAACTGGTGTCCACAGCTTGGCACCGTGCTTGCCAACGACGAGGTGGTTGACGGTGTTTCTGAACGTGGAGGTTTCCCAGTTGTACAAAAGAAGATGCGCCAGTGGTGCTTGCGCGTATCGGCTTATGCACAGCGACTGCTCGACGGACTCGATAATATAGACTGGACAGAGTCGCTCAAGGAGACACAGAAAAACTGGATTGGCCGTTCAGAAGGTACGGAGATGAGGTTTAAGGTGAAAGACAGTGATTTGGAATTCACCATCTTCACCACACGTGCCGACACAATATTCGGTGTTACCTTTATGGTACTGGCACCTGAGAGCGAGCTTGTTGAACAGCTCACAACACCAGAGCAGAAAGCAGAGGTAGAGGCATATATCAACGCAACAAAGAAGCGCACAGAGCGTGAGCGTATCTCAGACCGCCGCGTGTCAGGCGTATGGAGCGGTTCTTATGCCATCAACCCTCTTACCGACCAACCTATCCCTGTTTGGATTTCTGACTACGTACTTGCAGGCTATGGTACAGGTGCCATCATGGCTGTACCTGCCCATGACAGTCGTGACTATGCCTTTGCAAAGCATTTTAACCTGCCTATCATCCCACTTATTGAGGGTGCCGACGTTAGCGAAGAGAGCTATGATGCCAAGGAAGGTATCGTTTGCAACTCTTCATCTGATAAGTTCTCACTCAACGGACTTACAGTAAAAGAGGCTATTGCAGCCACAAAGAAATATGTTACAGAAAACAACCTTGGCCGTGTAAAGGTTAACTTCCGTCTGCGCGACGCCATCTTCAGTCGTCAGCGCTACTGGGGCGAGCCATTCCCTGTTTACTACAAGGACGGCATGCCATACATGGTGCCAGAGCAGTGCCTGCCACTGCAGTTGCCAGAGGTAGAGAAGTTCCTTCCTACCGAGACAGGTGAGCCACCACTCGGTCATGCCAAGATGTGGGCATGGAACGAGAAGGAGCAGAAGATTGTTGACAAATCATTGGTTGACAACGAGACTGTATTCCCTCTTGAACTGAACACCATGCCAGGATTTGCAGGCAGCTCTGCTTACTACCTGCGCTATATGGACCCACACAACGACGAGGCACTGGTGAGCAAGGATGTTGATGAGTACTGGCAGAATGTAGACCTCTATGTGGGTGGTACCGAGCATGCCACAGGTCACCTTATCTACTCACGCTTCTGGAACAAGTTCCTCTTCGACTGCGGTTATTCATGCAAGGAAGAGCCATTCCAGAAACTCGTTAACCAGGGTATGATTCAGGGACGCTCAAACTTCGTTTACCGTATCAAGGACACCAACACATTCGTATCGCTCAACCTGAAAAACCAGTACGACGTTACACCGCTCCACGTAGATGTAAACATAGTCAGCGGCGATGTGCTCGACATAGAGGCATTCAAGCAGTGGCGCCCAGAATACAACGATGCTGAGTTTATACTCGAAGACGGCAAATATATCTGCGGATGGGCTGTTGAGAAGATGTCAAAGTCAATGTTCAATGTTGTAAACCCAGATATGATTGTAGAGAAATATGGTGCCGACACACTGCGCTTGTATGAGATGTTCCTCGGTCCTGTAGAGCAGTCAAAGCCTTGGGACACCAACGGTATCGATGGTTGCCACCGCTTCTTGAAGAAGTTCTGGGGCCTCTACTACAGCCGTGATGGTCAGTTCCTCCCAACAGATAGCGAACAGGCTACACCAGAGCAGTTGAAGAGCGTTCACAAGCTTATCAAGAAGGTAAGTCAGGACATTGAGCACTTTAGCTATAACACCAGCATCTCTGCCTTTATGATTTGCGTAAACGAGCTTGGTCAGTTGAAGTGCCACAACAAGGAACTGCTCAAGACCATCGTTGTGCTGATAGCACCATTTGCTCCACATATCGCCGAAGAGCTGTGGGAAGCATTGGGCGAGCAGGGCAGCGTATGCGATGCACAGTGGCCTAAGCACAATGAGGAATATCTGGTAGAAAGTCAGATGCAGCTCACCATCTCATTCAACGGTAAGGCTCGTTTCCAGATGCAGTTTGCTGCTGATGCAGACAATGCAAGCATTCAGGAGCAAGTACTGGCCGACGAGCGTACTGGCAAATATCTTGAAGGCAAACAGGTGATGAAGGTTATCATCGTGCCTAAGAAGATTGTTAATGTGGTGATGAAATAGTATGAATTATGAATTTTGAATTACGAATTATGAGTTGTTCTTGCTTCGCTGCAATTAACAATTAATAATTTGTAATTCAAAATACTTAACTCGTAATCTAAGCGAAGCAAGGATAATTCATAATTCAAAATTCATAACTCGTAATTAAATACACATGACCATATCACAAAAGAAATTAATGACAGAGGCTAAGGATTATCTCGTGATAACCCTTGGCCTTCTTTTGTACACCTTTGCGTGGACAGTGTTTTTGCTGCCTTATGAGATTGTTACTGGTGGCGTAACGGGTATTTCCGCCATTGTTTACTATGCAACTGGTTTCCCAATCGAGTATACCTACCTTGTTATCAACATTGCCTTGCTCATAATGGCGTTGAAGATACTCGGACTAAGGTTTATGATAAAGACAATCTATGCCATAGTAGTATTAGCAGCATTCCTGGCAATAGCACAGAAACTGTTTATACAGCCTGATGGCACCTTCCCGTTGGTGCTCGGTCCTGGTGAAGACTTCATGTCGCTTATCATAGGAACAATGCTTACGGGTTGTTCGCTTGCCATCGTATTCCTCAATAACGGCAGTACAGGTGGTACAGATATTGTGGCAGCCTGCGTAAACAAATACCACAATATATCACTTGGCACGGTGCTTATTCTGGTCGACGTACTTATAATCAGCAGCTGTATACCGGTATTCAATGATTGGCGCAAACTGGTGTTCGGTCTTATTGCCATGGCCATAGAATGTTCAGTGCTCGACTATGTCATGAATACCCGACGCGAGTCTGTACAGTTCCTTATCTTCTCAAACAAATGGCAGGAGATAGCCAACGCCATAGGCACACAGACAGAACACGGACTGACACTGCTCGATGGTCATGGATGGTACACCGGTAAGGAAAGAAAGGTAATATGCTTATTGGCTAAGAAGCGTGAGAGCACATTCATCTTCCGACTGATAAAGACCATCGACCCTAACGCCTTTGTAAGTCAGAGTAGCGTTATCGGCGTATATGGCGAAGGATTCGATGAGATTAAGGTGAAGGGGATTAAGAATAAGGATTAAGGAACCTACCCCTAACCCCTCCCGAAGGGAAGGGAAATGAATTAAGGAGTCAGGAGTTAAAGGGAGTTAAAGGGAGTCAAAGGCCATTACCTTCAGATGCAAGCAACTTGCCAACTGAATTAAGGAGTTAGAGGAAGTTAAAGGAAGTTAGAGGGAGTTAGAGGACAATAGCTTCTGATGCAAATAACTTGTCTACTGAATTAAGGAGTTAGAGGGAGTTAAAGGAAGTTAGAGGGAGTTAGAGGACAATAGCTGCAGATGCAAACAACTTGTCTACTGAATTAAGGAGTTAGAGGGAGTCAAAGGAAGTTAGAGGGAGTTAAAGGACAATAGCTTCAGAAGCAAGCAACTTGTCAACTTGCGAAGCAATCAACTCGTCAACTTGTCTACTCGTCAACTTGTCAACTAAAATTATGAAAATAGTATTCGCAACCAACAACAAACATAAGCTGGAAGAGATTCGCAGCATACTGGGCAGTAGGGTAGAGGTGCTGTCGCTTGCCGACATCAACTGCCATGACGATATTCCAGAAACAGGCACTACGCTTGAAGCCAATGCCATGCAGAAGGCAGAATATATTGCCAACAAATATGGCATGAGCGTCTTTGCCGATGATACCGGTCTCGAGGTAGATGCCTTGAATGGTGCTCCAGGTGTGTATTCTGCCCGTTATGCCGGTGGCGACGGACACGACAGTGAGGCCAATATGACAAAATTATTGGCTGAATTAGGAGAAAATAACAATCGTAATGCACGATTCCGCACTGTCA
>X430_Giraffe__coassemble_73_pt1 | contig 20701 bp, 10 predicted proteins | sample X430_Giraffe__metabat2_high_PE_008 | metagenome-assembled genome bin X430_Giraffe
TTAATATATATAAAGAATTAAGAATATGAAAATTAAAAATATATTGATAGGTGGTATCTGCATGCTGACATTCACAGCTTGTAACGATTACCTTGATGTTGAGGCACCTTCAAAGTCAACCAATGAGAGCATCTACTCTACTGAGTCAGAGATCTCAATGGCACTCAACGAGGTTTACTCAAAGGCTCTGTCAGATAACACCTTCGGCAACTTGGTATACAATAACCTGTTGCTCAACAGCGACGTTGATTTCTCTGCCAACTCAAACGAGAACGAGCAGCCTAACACTCCACGTCGTTTCGACTGTACATCAGAATCTGGTGACGCAGAGAAGTTCTGGAACGCTCTTTACTCAGGTGTAGAAACAGCCAACAACTTTATCTACAACCTTGAGAACAGCCCTATCTATACTACAGATAATGAGAATCTGACACAGATGTTGGGTGAGGCAAAGATGTTCAGAGCGATGTTCTACTATGAACTGCTTTGCTACTGGGGAGATATTCCTTTCACAATGCTTCCTACATACGTTACACAGGAGTTCATTCTTCCTGTAACAAGCCGTGACGAAGTATACAAGCAGCTTATCAACGACCTCAAGGCTGCTGCGCCTCTGATGAAGAAGACATCAGAAATAGCAGAAGGCATCGAGCGTCCATCTAAGGAAGCTTGCTGGGCAATGATTGCACGTCTGGCTCTTCAGGCAGGTGGTTACTCACTTCGCCCTGCTGAGGGAACAAACTATGGTAAGATGGCACGTCCTGAAAACTATAGAGAGTTCTATCAGATTGCTCGCACTTATGCAGACTCTGTAATCCAGTCTGGTTCACACTCACTCACAAAGGAATACAAGCAGGTATTCATCGACGAGTGTAACTTCATCGTTGACAACACTGACGACGCTATCTTCGAACTTCCATTCGGTAACGGTAGCACAGGTCAGTGGGGTTACCGTCAGGGTCCACAGGCTAAGTCATACGAAGGCAAGACTCCACACGTATGGGGTGAAACAAACGGTGGCGTACAGGTTACTCCATTCTATCGCTTTACATTCGACGAGAATGACCTCCGCCGTGACTATATCACATGCTTCTGGTACTACGAGGTAGAAGGCCAGCCAGCTGTTCACCACAACTACACAAGCTACAACGGCAAGTGGTCTAAGCTGTGGAATGCTACAGGTCTTGGCGACAACACAACTGGTGCTACAGGTATCAACTTCGCATATCTCCGCTATGCAGACGTTCTTTTGATGTTTGCTGAGGCTGAGAATGAGCTCAACGGTCCTACAGATGCTGCCCAGGAGGCACTGAAGGCTGTTCGCAAGCGCGCATTCAAGGCCGACAAGCATGGCGACAAGGTTGAAGCTTATGTAGCTACAGCTGCTGCTTCTAAGGAATCATTCCTCGACGCTGTGCTCGATGAGCGCTCTTGGGAGTTTGCTGGTGAGAACATGCGTTGGAAGGACCTTGTTCGCAACAACCAGTATGCAGAGAAGTTGTTCTACACATTCCTCCGTTACTACTCAGTAGCTGAGAACTGCCAGTCATCATCAAGCTATGACGATATGGTTTCTGACTACGACGGTATCTACTGGCCAGAAAGATATCCATTCAGCATGTTCTGGACATATATCAAGAACACAGGCGACAAGTCTATCTATGCAAATGCTCAGTTGCCATTGCTCTATGTTGTTAATCCTTACTCAGCAGCAACAACACCTCAGATTAGTCCTGAGAACTACATGATGATGGAAGAGCTTCCATTTACTCCTATGTCACTCAAGGAGATTACTGGTAGCGAAAGCGCAAGCTCTGACAAGATTTGGAATGAGGCTCAGATTAACTGGATGGAAGATGCAGGTTATCCAAAAGCTCAGATTCTCTATTCTCTCTTTGGATATATCCGTGGTAACGAGCGTAGCAACATCATCCTTAATGTAGATGGAGCAGCACAGACAATCGACCCAGTTAACTACAATGTTAACAATTTGCCAGCTGTTCGCTATATGCTTCCTATTCCAAAAGAGGCTATCGCACGCTCTAACGGTGCATACACACAGCACTTCGGTTATAAATAATGTAACATTATAATATTAAACAATTAGAACAATGAAAAAATTTCTAATATATTCACTGAGTTTGTTTGCAGTGTCTATGGGCTTTGTATCATGTTCTGAGGACGACGATGTTCCTGTAGGAGCAGACCGTAAGTTCATGACAATGTTCCGCTGCGACAACAATACAGGTAAAGGTGATTCTGACCCTTACAACTGTACAGTAGTAGACCTCAACGACGTTCACCTCTATTGGTATGGTGTTGAGGGCGCATACGGATATCAGATTCGCTGGGCTCTTATGCCAAACGTATCAGGCGGTGCTCAGGCATGGCACGAGACAGACTCTTTGGGTCTGCTTTCAGGTGACACTATCATCGTAGGTGCTAATGTTCTTGACATGGTTATCAAGGACTTGAACTATCAGACAGACTATCGTTTCGCTATCCGTACACTTAACTCTGCCGATCTTAACGATCCAAAGAACTCTAAGTGGTATGGCCATGGCGACGGTCGTGGTTGGGCTGAGTATCTTGGTTTGCAGACAGGCGCTCGCTATGAGGTGCCTTCTATCATCCAGGTGTCTGATATTACAAAGACTTCTATGCGCGTTAACTTGAACCGCAGCACTGCAGGTTACTCTGACGAGCAGTTGCTTGGTTTCAAGGAGCACTTCACTATTGAGGGCGACGTATTCAAAGTTGATTATCTTACAATCACTCCATCTAAGTCTTCACCAAACGCTTCAGTACCTGCTGGTTTCGAGAAGTACATTCTTACAGATGAAGACTGGACACGTGGTTATGTAGATGTAGAAGGTCTTACAGAAAATGCCGTTTACAACATCGACGTTTGGGATGGCGACATCAAGGTTGCTGTAGATGCTAACTACAACCCTCTGCTCAAGCGCACAAAGGGTACTGCAGGTCCTGCTATCCTCATTGAGCACAAGCCAAATGCTACCGACACTATCGGTACTGGTGAGAACGCAAATGTTTATGACATTTCTGAATACAACTCAATGAAGCTCGACCAGATTATCATTGACTATTGCCAGTCAATGGAGTTGGCAGAGAATCAGGTATTCTATCTTGAGGCTGGTAAGGCATATCACTTTACAAGCAACCCATCTGTTTACAAAGGTTTCACCCTCCGTACAGATCCAGATGGTTATGCTAAGACAGGTGAGAAGGCTAAGTTGTATCTCAGCGGTATGACTCAGACTGGTACATCAATCAACACTTGTAACTTCATGCTCGGCCGTCAGCCACAGCCAGGCGAGAACTCAACTATTCCAATCGACATCGACTCTGTTCGTTTCATGGATCTTGATGTTAACGTGCCATTGGCAAAGAACTACGGTCACTCTGTTGACGGTTCTAACTACGGTGCTGTTGGTAACTACTTCATGAACATGTATTCAAATGGTATGGGTATCAACGTAACTCTCCTTGAGTGGAACAACTGTACATTCCAGGGTCTGATTCGTGGATTCTTCCGTATCCAGGGTTCTAACGACTTCAACATCCACAAGCTGGTATTGAAGGACTGCGAATTCTTGAACACAGGTTTCTATGACAACGGCGGTAAGGGTTATAACATCATCTTTGCTGACCACAACGGTAAGCCAAAGAGCAACATCCTTGAGAATGTAACTATTGAGAACAACACATTCGTGAACACACAACATGGTTCTATCATCACCGATAACAACCGTAACTTGGTTTGGGACGAGTCTGTACGTTGGAACATCACTGTTCAGAACAATACATTCGTTAACCACGCTACACGTAGTGCCGTGCCATTCTTCAACTTCCGTTATATGCCAGGTGGTTCTACACTTACTATCAAGAACAACTTCTGGACTGTAACAAAGGATGAGGCTGATGCTCTGCGTCCACTGAACTGCCAGGGTTGCGACATCCGCAACATCCAGGGTGGTGACGGTAGTGGTAATGTTACATTCGACATCGCTAACAACTGGTCAACAAACAACAACCTGACAGGTGGTCAGATCTTCACAAAGGGTGCTTTCTCTGCTAAGAGCAACGCTCCTGGTAAGTTCATAACCTCTTCTAACTTCCCAAGCGGACAGGAAGAGCTTGAGGTACATGTTGACGATATCTCTGCTACAGAGCTTATGGTTTCTCCAAATCCTAAGTACTATGTAATGGACCCAGCAAGTCACATGGAACACCACACTGACAACCTTGACGGCATCTACTTCCAGAACACCGATAAGGTACGCAACTCTAATATCTACAAGTTGGGTATCGGTGCTCCAAAGTGGCGTCAGCTCAAATAAGAAAATACTCTTATTGACTATATTAAAGGCATCCTCACAGAGAGGGTGCCTTTTTTAATTATAACAAAACTCATAATTTAGCATATCTAAACTAACGATTCATAAAAATAAATGGCCCACTTATGCTGTGATAACGGCACATCTGTAAAACATATTGATAATTACTACACCATTTAACACAATAATGTACCCATTGTATGAATCATTTTTATTAACTTTGCAACGGTATTAGAAAAATTAAAACTATTAATAATATGAAACTAAACAAGATTTTCGGAACTTTAATGCTCTTTATGTGCTGCTCATTAAGCGCATTTGCTGATGAGGCAAGACAAGTTGCATTCCCTGGTGCAGAAGGTTTCGGTCGCTACACTACTGGTGGTCGAGGCGGAACGGTTTACCATGTCACCACACTTGAAGACAACAATAGTGTTGGTTCATTGCGTTATGCTGTAAATCAAAGAGGCAAGCGTATCATCGTTTTCGACGTTGGCGGAACAATAACACTAAATTCAACACTGAGCCTAAAGAATGGCGACATCACCATTGCTGGACAGACAGCTCCTGGCGATGGTATCTGTGTAACAGGCTATCCTTTCCAGATTAATGCTAACAACGTTATTATCCGTTATATGCGCTTCCGTGTAGGTAATGAGAATGTAACTATAAATGGTGCTGACGGATGGGACGGTCTCGGTTCTCTCGACCAGAAGAATATCATTGTTGACCACTGCTCTGTTAGCTGGAGCATCGACGAGTGCTGTTCATTCAGTGGTTGCTCAAACATCACTCTCCAGTGGTCGCTGGTTTCTCAGAGTCTGGTAAATGCTGGCCATGGCAAGGGTGCTCACGGATATGGCGGCAACTGGGGTGGCAGCGGCGCTTCTTATCACCACAACCTGCTGGCACACCACGGTTCACGTACTCCACGTCTTGGTCCTCGTCCTACTACACAGAAAGACGAGCGCATGGACATGCGCAACAACGTTATCTACAACTTTGGCGGCAACGGTTGCTATGGCGGTGAGGGCATGAAGGTTAACATCGTGAACAACTATTACCAGCCAGGTCCAGGTTCTCCTACAGGAACTAAGGCTAAGCGCATTGCTGGCATCGGTATCCGCACAAAGGAATATTGTACAAATTCTCCTGACTATGCACCAATGCTTCACGTTTGGGGTAAGTACTATGTCAACGGCAATGCCAACTCACAACATGCTGATGTAACCAAGGACAACTGGACATACGGTATGTACAACCAGATTGACGCCAGCGGCAACGACGGCACATATACAGCCAAGACAAAAGATACTATCAAGCTCGACTCCCCTATTCCATTCGAACCAGTAACTACTCACACTGTTTGGAAAACCTACAATAAGGTTCTCGACTTCGCAGGAGCATCATTAAAGCGCGACGCTCTCGATGCTATTATGGTGAGCGACACAAAAACAGGCAAGGCATCATTTACTGGTGATGGCAATGGCAAGGGATTCATCAACAGCCAAAAGGATATCGTTTATTCCGACGGCAGTGTAGGATTGCCAAAACTTGCCAACGGTACACCTGAGACCGATACCGATGGCGACGGTATGCCAGATGCATGGGAGACGGCAAACGGTTTGAATCCTAATGATAAAGCAGACGGCAGCATATACAGCCTCGACAAATTTGGATATTACACAAACGTTGAAATCTACATCAACAGTATTGTTGAGAGCATCTCTAAAACTCAAAACAGTGATGCAGAGACAACTGTTGCAGATGAGTATTATCCAGAATGGAAATCTGTTGACGGAACAGTTCACAACCCTGGCAGCGTTGCTCCTAATGGTGCTATTGAACACGAAACACCAAGCGAGCCATCAACTCCAGCAGAAACAACCAAGCTGATACTCTTCTTTCCCGATGGTGCAGAGGCTGCAAACGAGCAGTTGTTCCCTGATGGTTCAAAGATTGCCATAACAGGTAACACATCAAAGACTATCGGCGCAGGTAAGGACATCACTATCGATGGCAAGAAATATAAGACAATGAAAGTGTCAAACGGCGCTCAGAACACTCTTACACTTCCAGAGGGACAAGTAACCAAAAAACTTACATTCTATAGTTATGTAAACAAGGCCGAACAGACCGACCGCGCTGCATATTGGAAAGAGGTTGGCGGTGTTGCTTATGATGTAATCTCCTCTGGCGGTGAGTTGATGTGCTTCCAGGACTTTGAGAACCCAGATGTTCGCACATACACATTGGAAACTCCAGTGAATGCTGTTACATTCACCAACACAGGCGAGCAGTTATGCTATGTGCTGTTCGTGGATGTAATGGATGCAGCCAGTGGCATCGAAGGCATCAATGCAGACAAGAGCAACAGACCTGGTGTTATGTACAATCTCTCTGGCCAAAAGGTAAACTCTAGCTATAAGGGTATCGTTATCATGAACGGCAAGAAGTTCATGCAGAAGTAAAGAATATCTGTTTCTTATACAATAATAGGGTGAATTCATAAGGATTCACCCTATTTCATTAATTATTCCTCCACATATTAATATAAAATTATGTATCTTTGCATTATCGAAACAATCAAGAAGATAAAACTAAAACATACAACTAACGACATGAAGAAAAGAACTATGCTTTTTTCGATTCTGATAGGTTTGGCTTCAACTATTATAGCACAGACACTACCCTATCAGAATCCAAACCTTACAGCAGAGCAAAGAGCAGACGACCTGCTTAAACGACTTACTTTAGAAGAGAAGGTGAAACTGATGATGAACGGTTCGCCTGCCATCGAGCGACTGGGCATACCGCAGTTTGAATGGTGGAACGAGGCATTGCATGGTGTTGGCCGCAATGGCTTTGCCACTGTCTTCCCTATCACCATGTCTATGGCATCGTCATGGAACCACGAGCTGCTTGAGGATGTGTTTACCGCTGTCAGCGACGAGGCACGCGCCAAGAATCAAGAGGCAAAGCAGCGCGGCAAAATGAAAAGATACCAGGGTTTGTCGTTCTGGACTCCAAACATAAACATCTTCCGTGACCCGCGCTGGGGACGCGGACAGGAAACTTACGGCGAAGACCCATATCTTACAACTAAGATGGGACTGGCTGTTGTCCGCGGACTTGAAGGACCTAAAGGTTCAAAATACCGCAAGCTACTTTCATGCGCCAAGCACTATGCCGTGCATAGCGGACCGGAATGGAACCGCCACTCGTTCAATATGACTAATCTGCCTCCACGCGACCTCTGGGAAACATACATGCCTGCATTCAAGGCATTGGTGCAAGAGGGCGATGTGGCAGAGGTGATGTGCGCATATCAGCGCAACGACGGTGACCCATGCTGCGGCAACATCCGCTACGAACAACAGATTCTGCGCGACGAATGGGGATTCAAAGGACTCATCGTTAGCGACTGCGGTGCCATAGGCGACTTCTGGAAACCAGGACGTCATGGTGTGTCAAAGGATGCTGCATCAGCATCGGCGCGTGCGGTATTGTCGGGCACCGATGTTGAGTGCGGAGGCGACTATCGTAACCTGCCTGAGGCTATCAGGCGCGGTGAGATTAAAGAGTCTGACCTCGACGTAAGCGTTCGCCGCCTGCTCATCTCACGTTTCCTCGTGGGCGACATGACTCCAGATGAGTATGTAGAGTGGACAAAGATACCATCAAGCGTAATCGCAAGTAAGAAACACAAGGACCTGGCATATAAGATGGCGCAGCAGGGAACAGTGCTGATGCAGAACAACGGCATACTGCCATTGTCAAAGTCAAATAACGACATCGTGGTGATGGGTGCCAATGCCAACGACTCTGTGATGATGTGGGGCAACTACTGTGGTTTCCCAACCAAGACAGTTACAATACTCGAAGGCATCAGAAACAAAATAGGCAATGTGAAATATGTTCAGGGCTGCGGCCTGACAAGCAGCGAAACGCTGGTAAGCAAGTTTGCCAACTTCGTTAGTCCTGACGGCAAGAAGGGTATGCGCGCCAAGTATTGGAACAACACTAAGAAAGAGGGCGACCCTGCTACAACCGTTTATATCAATGAGCCAATGAACCTCAGCAACGGCGGTGCTACAGTATATGCACCAGGTGTAAATCTCGAGCAGTTCTCTGCACTTTATGAAGGTTCATACACACCTGCCAAGGACGAGACAATAACAATAAAAATCAGTTGCGACGACCACGGCATCGTGGTGCTTAACGGCGACACCATCATCAATGTTGTTAAGAAGAGCGACAAACTCGGCATTGGCAGTCGTGAGATAAAGATGAAGGCCGGTCAGAAGTACGACCTCGTTATCGACTATATGCAGAAAGACGACATGGCTACACTGCAGTTCGACTTCGGCAAGATGAGTGTACCTACAAAGGAAGATATCCTTTCACAGATAGGCAATGCCAACACCATTATCTACGTGGGCGGTATCTCTCCACGTCTTGAGGGCGAAGAGATGAAGGTCAACGTTGAGGGCTTTAAGGGTGGCGACCGCACCTCTATCGAACTGCCAAAGGCTCAGCGCGACATGATTGCCATGCTGAAAGAGGCTGGCAAGAAGGTTATCTTCATCAACTGCTCAGGCAGTGCCATTGCCCTTGAGCCAGAAACACGCAACTGCGAAGCCATTATGCAGGCATGGTATGGCGGTGAGCGCGGCGGCGAGGCTGTGGCCGACATTCTGTTTGGCGACTACAACCCAAGCGGTAAGTTGCCAATCACCTTCTATAAGAACGACAGTCAGTTGCCTGACTTCGAGGTCTACAAGATGGCAGGCCGCACCTATCGCTACTTCAACGGCGAGCCATTGTTTAAGTTTGGTCATGGCTTGAGCTACACAACATTTGAGTTCAGCAAACCAAAATATGACAACAAGAGCGGCAAGGTTAGCGTTAAGGTTAAGAACACGGGCAAGATGGACGGCGACGAGGTGGTACAGGTTTACCTGCGCAACACAGCCGATGCCGAAGGTCCTATCAAGACCCTGCGCGCATACAAGCGTGTAACGCTGAAAGCTGGTGAGACCCAGACCGTTGAGATAGACTTCCCACGCAGCAGTTTCGAGTGTTGGGATGTATCAACCAACACCATGCGCGTGATGTCAGGCAAGTATGAACTGATGGTAGGCAACTCAAGCGACGACGCTTGCTTAAAGAAAATCACTGTTAAGTTATAGGATATGAGGGAGGAGGGAGGGGCGGCCTCACCCCAACCCTCTCCTTTCCTTCGACTTGCTCAGGATAAAAAAGGAGAGGGAGCTTGACAAGCAATCGTTCAGCGTTCATCCCTCATCCTTTTTTAAAAGGAGTTCAGGAGTGTAGGAGTGACGCTTCGCTTAGGAGTGTAGACGTATGCCTGACAAGCAATCGTTCAACGTTAACGTTCAACGTTCATCCAATTTAAGGAGTTAAAGGGAGTCAAAGGCCATAACCTTGACAAGCAATCCCTCATCTCTCATCCCTCATCGTTCAACGCTCATCGTTCATCGTTAATCGCTCATCGTTCAAAATTACAAAGCCCTTGTAAAAGCATTACAAAGCTGTTGTAAAAAAATTACAAGACTGTTGTAAAAAGATTACAAAGCTGTTGTAAAAGAATTACAAAACTGCATTATTGTTTTTTTCATGATGCAGTTATTTACAACCGATAGGTTTACGCCCTTTAAATGTACCACTTGCAAGGTGTAAGTGATGCATTTAGGGGGCGTAAATCGTACAGTCTCAACGCATAAAAATGGTATTTTGCTTGCTCGTTATACTATTTTTTAGTACTTTTGTAAGATAAAACCCAAAAACTATTACATTAACAGGACAAATGTCAGCAAGCTGACTGCCATACAGAATTAGATTATGAAAGCCAAAGCGCTACTGCTAACAATAATAACAGCAATGCTAACTATGTCGCTGACGGCACAAACCAACACTAAGGATGTCACGACACGAAAATATACAAAAGAAAATCCCCTTGTATATGAGGATTCATGGGACTTGTGGCCCTACTCTTTCCTGAATGAGGAAGGCAAGCCAACTGGATTCAACATTGAACTTATTGATGCCATCATGAGGCGTCTTGACATTCCATACGTAGTGAAACTGAAAGCAGAGGAAGACGCTTTCAGGGATTTAGGCGATAGACGCTCCGACCTTATGTGCGGAATGTACACCGAAGAGCATAAAAAGTATGGTTTGTTCAGCAATAACGTGATATGCCTTTTCACCCACAGTATTGTATCACCTATAGACCAGCCCATTGAGGTGCGCTCATTCAATGATATTAAGGGCCATAAGGTAATAGTAAGCGAAAACAGTTTCAGCCATCAGGAGATGATAGCCGCTGGCATAGAGGAGTATGCCATACCTCAAACCGACATGAACGAGGCTGTAATATTCATGAGCGTGAGCGACAGCGGACGAGTGTTATGGAACAGTATGTCGCTGAAATGGCTTATCAACAAGTATCACCTGAACAACCTTAAGATTACTCCAATCAACATGCGCCATGGCGAATACCGCTTCATGGCCAACGATACCGTGTTGCTGGAGAAAATAGACAGCGTGTTCAGCATAATGATGGCTGATGAAGAACTGCAAAGCATCAGAAGCAAATGGTTCTATCCAGAGCTGCAGCAGAAATCCATACCACAGTATGCCTGGGTAATAGGTATCGCTGTAATGGTCATAATTCTTGCCATACTGCTGTTTTTCATAATATACAGAAATAGAGAGAAGGCCGTGAGTAAGGTTATGCACAACCAGGCCGCACGCGTAGGTCTCTACCTGCGCTCAGGAAAAATCAGTCTTTGGACATTTAATCTGGAGACAGAGCGCTTTATCACTCTCGACGAAAACGGCAAGGAAAGCGAGGAATATTGCAAGATTGGTTTCTCTGTGTTTTTCAAGAAGGAAGACTATGACAGCATGTGCCAGGCTATCGACGAAATCGTTTCTGGACAAACCGAGACAAAATCTCTTCTTGTAAGATGTCACAAACCTGGCATTGACACTGATTATTACTTCGACATGAGAATTTCTGTCATGCGATGGAATAATGGCAAACCATCTGTATTGCTGGGCACACAGAAAAACGTTACAGAAAGCCGCAAAAGATACATCAACGCCACAGACTTGATGCTGAAATACCAGACATTGTTTAATGAGACTCAGATAGACATAGGCTATTTCAATCCTGATGGCATTCTCATTGACTGCAACAGAAAGGCATGCGAAACATTCGGATTGGGCGACATTAAGTCTATTGTTGCGCAGAACCTCCACATAAGCAAATTCCTTGCCAGCAAGGAGGTTGTGCTAGACAATGAATATGTGGCATACACTGCTATGGTGGATGTCCCAAAAGAGCATTTCAAGGGAACCGTTCTTAATGGAATAGCATCAGGCCAAAAGAGAATAGCCTACGAGGTGTCGCTGATACCTATACGCGACAATGATGATAATCTGCTTGGAACATTCCTCTGCGGAAGAGATGTGAGCGACATAGCAAACATTATGAGGGAAAGCCGCGAGAAAGCAAAAATCATTGAGAAAGCCACTAAGAACATCAAGAACTACATCGCCAATATCGACATAGCCCTTAAGGTAAGTAATATCTGGATGATTAAATATTTTCCAGACCACCATGAGATGGAGTTAACTCATGAAATCAATAAGGCGCCCACAAAACTCAGTCAGTTTGATTTGCTCGACTACATGGACCCATGTTCTCATGCCGATATAATATCCACGATGAAACGCATGGACAAACGTGAGATTGAGACAATAAACCTTAAAGTAAAGAAAAGGACCGACAACGATACCTCAGACGAGATATGGTACTCATTAGACGGTGTATTTATTAAAGGCAATACAGATATTGAAGACCATTATTTCGGATTATGCCGCAACATAAGTCTTTTGGAGGCAACCGAGAAACAGCTAAAAGAGAAGCGCGAAAAGGCACAAGAGGCTGAGCTGGTGAAAAACGCATTCCTTGAAAACATGAGTTACGAGATAAGAACCCCACTCAACGTTATTGTGGGATATTCTGAACTCTTTATCTCAGAACACGACCCAGCAGATGAGCCTTTATTTATAGAAGAGATAAAAAAAGCATCTGGCACATTGCTCATGCTAGTAAACGACATCCTGTTCCTCTCGCGCCTCGATGCCAATATGGTTGAGATAAAGACAACGCCAACAGACTTTGTGGCATTGTTCCTCATGCAAACTCAGATGAGCTGGTGCAACGTAAGCAGCGAAGTAAACACCATTGCTGAGAGCGACTACGAAAGCCTAATATTGGATATCGACCCCAACAACCTTGGAAAGATAATAGAGCTGATAATAAGAAACTCCACCATGTTCACGAAAAAAGGCATGATACGTGCCAGATATGAATACAAGCGCGAGGAGATAAGAATATCTATTGAAGACACTGGTATTGGCATTCCAGAAGATATTATGCCGCATATATTTGAAAACTTGACACTCGACGAGGACATTGACCAGTGCCGCAGCCGCATGGCTCTTATGATATGCAAGAAACTCACAGAGCGTATGGGCGGAGAGATTGAAATAGAATCTAAAGTTGGCAAGGGCACCAATATATGGATAACGATACCGGCCAAGCGATGCGATGATGACAAGAAAATAATTGTTGACTAATAACTACGATATGGCAAGTACAATATACAGCAGACTGGCAGCAATGGTTATAATCATGCTCGCGACATGCCTGCATATTACAGCTAATCCTAAAGAGATACTGCAAAATAAATATAATAAGAAGCGACCACTGATTATTGTGGCCGACTGGAATCTGCCGCCTTATGAGTTTAGAGACAACAACGGCAAACCCATAGGATATAGCGTGGAGCTTATGGAGACAATGCTTAAGCGCATGGGACTCCCATACAAATATATAATGAAAGACCCTGAGACCGTTACCGAAATGTTTAAGAACGGACAGGCCGACATATATATATCACCTATGCCTGTTGAGGGTAAAGGCATATTCATGGGCAGCAAGGTCATCGCATCATACAAGGTGAGAATTGCTTATAAGAAAGGCACCAAGCCTATTACCATGCTTGAGCAGCTTGATGACACAACCAAGATATTGTGCAGCAACAACAGATATTCTGCCAAGCAGGCTCTTTTACATGGCATAAAAAACAGCAACCTTATAGCGGGAACAGCCAGACAGGGACTGAAAAAACTGGAAAACGGAGTGGCTAGATATCTTTTATGGGGCGAGGAACCACTAAAATACTCCATCAAGGAAAGCAACATGGAGGACATTGTCACCAGTCCTATTAACATACCTACAAGTGAAATAAAATTCACCGCCCACGACAAACTTCTGATTGACCAGCTTGACGACCTCTTTGCACGCATGGAGGACGCAGGCGAAGTGCATAAACTAAGAAACAAGTGGTTCCATCCAGAGATAAAAGAGCAAACTACATCCTATTGGTGGATAGTAGCCATAGCATGCTTTGTCATGATTATCGTAACCATTGTCATATTAAACAGATACATGTCGGCAAGAATAAAGAAACGCCTGCTCTATATTGATGAAAGAAAACAGATAATGATGGAGGCGCTTAGCATGAGCAACCATAGCGTTATAAGCTATAACATAAAAAAGAACATGGTCTACAACATACATGGCAATTTCATAAACGACAAGTTTATCACACGCGATATTTTCATATCAAAGATTGCCATTGACGATCGTCTCATGGTAAAAACGATGACTAAACAACTGACAGATGGCGATATCGAAACAGCTGATTTCACACTCAAATGGAACATCGGCACAGACAAGAAACCAGAGTGGCGCCACATGTCAATTCAGTCGATAGTCGAGAAAGACAATAATGGCGAGCCTCTTAATATCATCAGCTCAATAACCGACATCACTCAGGAGCTTGAAGAGGAGCAGCACAACGCTGAGCTTACGGAAAAATATGGAGAGATATTCGAATACTCAACAATGGGTTTGTCGCTATTCGATAATAACGAGAAACTAATAGCGTCAAACAATGAGATGAGGCGCATAATGAAATATGCCGACAACCAAGACGAGTATTACGACAATACAAGGCTTAAGGACATCATTATGCTCGATTATCATGATGAGCAATACAAAACCAGCGACATGTTTTTCTGCAGCAAAATTGACAATCCTAAACGCAACCTGTCAATATATGCTGAAGTGCGCCTTCACCCTATCATGAACAGCAATGGCGATTTGGTATTCATTTTGCTGTCTGTCCGCAACATTAACGAGGAGCGAAAACTGCACCTGCAAAGAGAAAAAACAGACAGCATGATTAAGCAGGCCAATAAGCAGATTAGGCAATACGAGTCGGAGCTGAACTACATGATGACGCAAAACGAGATGCGTGTATGGCGCGTATCAGAAGAAAGCGACAAGATAAAATTTTACACAGACCTTAGCAACTTCGACATCAGCCACACATGTGAGGAGTTTATTGAGCGCACTGAGGGCGAAAATAACAAAGAGATAGCAAGAAAACTGATTTCTACTGAGTCGTCAGAGTCAGAGGGACTAATGGTGATACTGCCCATCAAAGACCTTTCTGACGAGGAAGACCGCATACACTGGTATTCAATTAACCGCATACCTTTGAACAACACTACTGGCCACAAGCAGGGTTTCGGTCTGATAAGAGACATCACACCGCTTATCGATGTGCAGGAAAACCTGAAAAAGGAAACAGAGAGAGCCAACCTCTCTGAACAGCAGAAGAGCATGTTCCTAGCAAACATGACTCACGAGATACGCACTCCGCTCAATGCCATCGTGGGATTCTGCGACCTCCTGCAGACAATAGACAGTCCTGACGACAAGAAGGAGTTTGCCCGAATCATACGCAACAACTGTAATATGCTGCTCCACCTTATCAACGACATTCTCGCAGCATCAACAATAACAGAAAGCGGACTGTCTATTAACCCAAGAGAAATAGATTTCGCCCACTTGTTTAATGACATCTGCACCATGCTATCGCAGCAGGTGGCAAATCCTGATGCAGTGAAATTTATACAAGAAAATCCTTATAAATGCTTGATGACTGTTGTTGATCCCGACAGAATTGAGCAGGTGATAAATAATTTCACAACAAATGCTATAAAGCACACATTGCAGGGCCACATAAAAGTGGGCTATAGAGTTGAGAATGGCGGTATATACATATATTGCGAGGACACAGGACGAGGCATTCCAAAAGAAAAATGCGATGATGTGTTTAAGAGATTCGTAAAACTCGACGACTTTGTTCAGGGCACAGGCATCGGACTAAGCATCTGCAAAGCCATTGCCGACGCATATAACGGCAAGATAGGCGTTGAGTCTGACGAGGGACAAGGCGCAAAGTTCTGGTTCTGGTTCCCATGCGATGTAAAACAAGATAATTGAGCCATACAATAAAAATATAGGTGCCTACAATCTTAGAAATCGGATTTTTGTAGTAACTTTGCATCTATGAACAACCAAACAGACAAAGAGAAATGGTGTGAGAATGTCATCATCGCCGATGCTGACTATATAGATAATGTGGCATTCGACCTGATTGTCAACTTTGAGCGCATGCTTGGCCGTCGTATCCCAATGGCCGACACCAGCAGATGGATAGACTGCATAGCCCTTGATGGCGGACTGCGTGAGGGTGATCACAACACGCAGGTGATAATGATACACAGCAAAGACAAGAAAACACTTGACAACTTTAAACCTGGCACTTTTGACACAGAACTCAATGGCAAGGCTTTTCGCGACAATTTAGGAGAGTTTGCCATCAACACCTATCCTGTAGAGGAGATGGTAAGCCGTCAGGAGTACTTCATCGACATATTAAACTTAGCATGCGCACGCGAGGAGGTGAAGCGCATCATGATAATACCAAACGCAGAAAGTTATTATGACAATGTGCGCGCAGCGTTGAAAAACGCGAGCGAAGAGAAACGCATAACCGTTTTTGCCATGCAGCCAATGCCTGGCGGAAACTTCAGGCAAGAGATTCTCGGCTATTCACTCATGGCCGCAATGGGAATCAGTGGCGACGAAATTAATCCTTAACCATTATGGCAAAAATCTATAGACTCAACAGAAACTTTGGAGATACCGTGGAAGAAAAAAAGACCGCGGAGCAAAGCGATGTGTTCAGAGACTTTATGATTATGCGCCAAAAACAAAGTATAAATTTAATCAATACAGAAGAATTAAGCAAAATGAGAAGAGTTTTAATGATTGGTGCTGGTGGCGTAGCCACTGTTACTGCATTTAAAATTGCACAAAACCCGGATGTTTTCCACGAATTTATGATTGCAAGCCGCCGTAAGGAAAAATGTGACGACATTGTTAATGCCATACACAAGGCGGGATATACTATGAACATCAGCACGGCACAGGTAGATGCCGACGATGTAGAGCAACTGAAAGCTCTTTTCAAATCCTATCAGCCCGAACTGGTTATCAACCTCGCACTGCCTTATCAAGACCTCACCATCATGGACGCTTGTCTGGCATGCGGATGCAACTATCTTGACACAGCCAACTATGAGCCAAAAGATGAGGCTCACTTTGAATACTCATGGCAATGGGCATACAAGGAAAAATTCCAGCAGGCAGGACTGACAGCCATCCTTGGTTGCGGTTTCGACCCTGGTGTGAGTGGTGTATATACAGCCTATGCGGCAAAACACCATTTCGACGAGATACATTATCTTGACATCGTCGACTGCAATGCAGGCGATCATCACAAAGCCTTTGCCACAAACTTCAACCCGGAGATTAACATTCGCGAGATAACACAGAAAGGATTATACTATAAAGACGGCAAATGGATAGAGACAGAACCGCTTGAGATTCATCAGCCTCTCACCTACCCTAACATAGGTCCACGCGAGAGCTACTTGCTGCACCATGAGGAACTGGAGAGTCTGGTTAAAAACTATCCAACCATCAAGCAGGCACGCTTCTGGATGACCTTCGGCGAACAATACCTGAAGCATCTTGATGTAATCCAGAATATTGGCATGAGCCGTATCGACGAGATTGAATATGAGGCGCCACTGGCAGATGCATCGGGCAAGACAGTAAAGGTAAAGATTGTTCCACTGCAATTCTTAAAGGCCGTACTGCCCAACCCACAGGATTTGGGACAGAACTATGAAGGTGAGACATCCATCGGCTGCCGTATTCGTGGTATCAAGAACGGCAAGGAGCGCACATATTATGTTTACAACAACTGTAAGCACCAGGCAGCCTACCGTGAGACAGGCATGCAGGGCGTAAGCTATACCACTGGTGTGCCAGCTATGATTGGCGCAATGATGTTCCTTAAAGGCCTCTGGCGCAAGTCTGGCGTTTGGAACGTAGAGGATTTCGACCCAGATCCATTCATGGAGCAGCTGAACATCCAAGGTCTGCCTTGGGTTGAGGTTTTCGACGGCGATTTGGAGCTGTAACGAGATTAGATATAAGGTCGCTGAGCTCCCTCTCCAAGGAGAGGGCGGGGGGTGAGGCTCTCGTCAACTCGTTTACAGAACAACTAATAACAAAACTCAAAAAAATAATATCATGGCAAAGAAAGAAATTGACAGCGAGATGCAGAGCGCACAGTCAGAGAAACTGAAAGCACTGCAAGCCGCAATGGCTAAGATTGAAAAAGACTTCGGAAAAGGTTCTATAATGAAGCTCGGCGATGAGAACATCGAGCATGTAGAGGTAATACCAACAGGAAGCATCAGCCTTAATGCCGCACTCGGCGTTGGCGGTTATCCAAAGGGACGTATCATAGAGATTTACGGTCCTGAGTCATCAGGTAAGACCACCCTTGCCATCCATGCCATAGCAGAGGCCCAGAAGGCAGGCGGCATTGCAGCATTTATCGATGCAGAGCACGCCTTCGACCGTTTCTATGCAGCAAAGCTTGGCGTAGATGTTGACAACCTGTGGATATCACAGCCCGACAACGGCGAGCAGGCACTTGAGATAGCCGACCAGCTTATCCGCTCATCGGCCATCGACATTATTGTTATAGACTCTGTGGCAGCGCTCACTCCAAAATCAGAGATTGAGGGCGATATGGGCGACAATAAGGTTGGTTTGCAGGCACGCCTCATGAGTCAGGCTTTGCGCAAGCTCACAGCCAACATCAGCAAGACCAACACCACATGTATCTTTATCAACCAGTTGCGCGAGAAGATTGGCGTGATGTTTGGCAACCCAGAGACAACAACAGGTGGTAATGCGTTGAAGTTCTATTCAAGCGTGCGCCTTGACATCCGCCGTGTTACAAGCATCAAGGATGGCGACAATGTTATTGGCAATCAGGTACGCGTAAAGATTGTTAAGAATAAGGTGGCTCCTCCATTCCGCAAGGCAGAGTTTGAGATTACCTTCGGCGATGGCATCTCTAAGATTGGCGAGATAGTAGACCTTGGCGTTGAGTACGGCATAATAAAGAAGAGCGGCAGCTGGTTCTCTTATGGCGACTCAAAACTGGCACAGGGACGCGACGCCACAAAGGCATTGCTGAGAGACAATCCAGAGTTGTGTGATGAGCTCGAAGCACTTATCATGCAGGCTATTGAGGAAAAGCAATAATCATGAATATAATGACCGATTAGGGGTAAAAGCCTAGTCGGTCATTATTTTTTTAATGCATAAAAAATATCGGAGGACTATCCACTGACAGTCCTCCGATTCCTTTTTTAAACAATCTTCTACCCTTCTCTCAAATTCTTATTAGAAACCACTAACACCAATTACTTTGTCTTGTATGTTGAAATGCACAATTCTCTTTGCCTGTCCGTCGGCATTGTAAATCCAGTCAACCTGTCCGCTGCTAGAGCTTGCAGTATGTGTTGGCTCACCCAGTGCCATGCGCACCTCATTCATTGTGAATCCCTTTCTTATTCTTCCCTGATGAATCAGTTCTCTGTTAGCATCTGACACACCTTTGAAATTAGGGCGTCCCTCAATAAACAGGTAACCATAATAATCCTCTCTCTGCCCGTCAATATCACCAGTCACATTCTCGTTAACGAATGTAACCTGCTTGTCAAACACCTCTCCAGTGCGCAGACTCTGAACCGTAACCTTAACATAGTTGGTATTGCTCTGTGCCACGATGTCGGTTATCTTAAACGATGACAATCTGAGTATGTTCACTGTCTCACCCTTTGCATTAACCATCTTTGTGGCATATCTGGTGTAAACCTCACGACCTATATACTTTGCGTATGCCTCTGCCTCGAGCAGTGTGGCATCTGTGAGTCTGAACGAGCCGTCGAAGGTAAACTTAACGTTATCCATTATAAACTCATCATCACGTAAACCGCTATTTGTTCGGCTTATTGCCACATTCTGGTAGAACTGTCTGCCCTTTTCGTCTTCAACGATTATCTTCACAGGGAAACTGCGTGTTCCCACACCAATGGCCTTTACCTTTACTCTTCTGTTTTTTGGCACAATCACCTCTTCATAGCTGTCACCGTTCTCACCAACATCAATTCTGTATAATGTTGCGTTGGTATATAAAACAGCATTCATAAGTTTCTCGCGCGCCAAATCTACATCGCCAAGATATGCCAAAGTAGGCACACCCATCTTGCCATAGCAATAGTCATCAAATGTTCCGCTTGGCACCTCGTAATAATAACTCTTGTTCTCGTCTGGACAAAAGAAGTTTATACGCTCGCTTCCGTCAAGCTCAGAAGTATGGTTACGGTAAATCATTATCTTATGGCGCAAACGACTGCTGCTAACCTCCTTGCCAGTAACAGCATCACGGAAAGTATTTACAATCATGTCATACTTTTCTGGCATCACCATAAACTTCATGCCCTCCACCCAGTTGCAGAGGCTGCGATATTTAAAGTTCTTGCCAACGAAATCCTCCTGTTCTTTCTTCTGCTCCTGCTCTGCAGCCGCATCATTAGTCGTTGTGGCAGTTTTCTCTGTCAACTTTACATTATTAGTCTTCACGATATATGAGTCTTGCGACTTGGCAACAACAGCCACAAGCACAAAACCCACAATTAGCATAATCTTTTTCATGCTCATTAAGATTTTAATAAAATACTACAATCAATTAATTCAGTTCTTGATTGCAAAGATAAACAAAAAAATCTAAAACCACAATATTTATATTTATATTATACATATTTTAGGTTTTGAGGCCGCTACGCGTTAATCGTTAATCCTTTTTTTTTAGGAGTTCAGGAGTTTAGGAGTGTAGGAGTGTAGACGTATGCCTGACAAGCAATCTCTCATCTCTCATCCCTCATCTCTCATC
>X430_Giraffe__coassemble_78_pt1 | contig 20432 bp, 28 predicted proteins | sample X430_Giraffe__metabat2_high_PE_008 | metagenome-assembled genome bin X430_Giraffe
CCTGGATGCTGTATTTTAAATTTCTTGACATAACATTCCATTGCGCTGCGCTGGAGGAATGTTCGAGTATCATACGGGAAGCCTTTAAAACAACCTCCCACATACACCACATGTCGGCTCACCGTATTATACCCTATAGCACCGTTTGTAATCTCCCAAGGATCTACATTGTGGTCTTCATTGTTATCGACAAGACGCTCTATCCTGCCGTCCAAATGTATCATATCAGTATATCCCACCTGCTTCCAGCCACGACCGCCGAGACTTGTCGGATTGGTATGCCAGGCACGAATCTCATCAGAAGAGACCTCTCTTCCCATAGTCGTGGCTGTGCAGTGCAGGACTAAATACTTCAACTCAGCCATTAAGCAGTTGCCTTGTAACCGCTTCTCATCACGACACCGGCATCAGCCTTTTTAGGCATACAAATGAAGTAGTGGCGGAAGTTGATTTTATTACGTTGGTATTCAGGATCCGTCTCAGCTGCGCTGTAGTACATCTTTGTAGAACCAGTCGCTTTAAATACTCTGTTTGTATAGAACGCAAATGAGCATTGAAATTCTCCTGTTTCACCTGTTGCGCCAACATTTTTCTTCTTTCCAGCAGTGGTATAGTATGGAGTATTTGCATATTCATAAATGTTAAAACCATACATTTTGCCTACCGTACCATCGTTACGATTGATATTGTACTGTTCCTTGAATGTCTGTGATGTCTCAAGCAAATCGTTCACATGGTCAGTACATAAAACCAAACGCCTATTATTGACCGGAACTTTCAATTTATCTAAAGCAGCTTTCATTCTTCCAAGGTCTTTAACAGTCAGTTTTAAACGACCTGTGATTTCGTCTCTTTCTCCCGTTGTGACAAGAACTGGGGTCTTTGTTGTATTTTCACCTGCACACAACGCATGTGCTGCCTTTGTAAATTTACTATCATTGATTGCATTGGCATGGGACTCCTTGACTCTGCCCATCTTATCATAAGATATGGCATACAGCTCATCATCTGTAATAGGTGTAACCTTTGTCTGGAATTTGTCAAGACTTATCGCTATATCCTGGTCATCTAAAGCTTGTAACGGAATCGGATACGTTGTGTTATTTATTAACACATCTGGGTCAACACCAACGTCAACCAAATGTATAATATCATTATTAACAATACTTGAGTTGTCCGGAATGCCATCGAGCCATGAACCCGACATAAATTCACGTAAAGACTTGACAAGTTCGCCTGTCCAAATTTCTTTTAGAACACCTTCACACAAAGCACCTGAAGGCATGAAACCGCCCAATGCCACAGCTACAGCATTAGCACCTACAATAGATTCTAAAGGCGACAATCCTATTGTCGAACCGAAAAGCACCCCTGAGAATGAATTAAACATGAGTGCTGTGATAATTAAAATAAACTTCTTCATTTGTTCTAATTTATTTCGTTAAACATTACATTTCGCATTCAATACCGTATTCCTCCATGTACAACTTTTTGTACTCTTCAGGATTCTCAGCTCTCAACTTCAGTATTTCAGAAGAAGGGACTTCGCTCAATTTTTTGTAAGTCTTTTCTCCGCCTGTCGGAGCACCACCATGATGTCCGATTACAGCACTTAGTTTTGTTTGCGGTGTCATAGCCGCAAAAACATTCTGCAATTCCTGATAACCGACCTTTTTACCAAGTTCCACGAACTGGTCTTTCTTTGTAGCGTCGATACGCTTTTCTGAAATAGCTTTATCGACAGCACTTGTGAGACGTTCCAACTCAAGGGTAGCTTTTTCATTTTCGAGTTTAGACATCTGAACCTGCGCTGCTTTCAAGCCTTCAATTGCAGCTTTAATAGCCGCTTCATCTGCCGTCTCCGGCAAGCCCAACAATAGGCATAGTGTTTTCTGTTCCATTTTTGTTAAAATTTGATTATTACTAATTAAAGGTAAATATGAAGACTTCTCATCTTTACTCAATGTTATAAGTTCACCGTCTTTATGTAGGACTATCGCGTCATCATTTGCTCCTATGTCAACCAAGGAGACTTCAAACAATTTACTCTTGGTGATTGTAGCTCTTGTCTGCCCTTGCACCAGATGTTCTTTTGCTTCACTCGTTTCAAGAACATCTATTCCGACACTCACCATACGGAGACTTCCGAACTCAAACTGCTTCTTGCATCGTTGGCTGAGTTCCGAAGCGCAGTCAAACATAAGTTCGCCTGTCACTTCATTATTTTCCACTTTGATGTCTTTAACATATCCTATTACCTGTCCTCTGTTATGTTGATACAGAAGAACCGGATTCCGTTCGTATTGACTTATTTCCATTCCTGAAGTCAGAACTCTCGTTCCATAACTGTTCAGGCTGTCATTTGTGATGCGTACTCTTTTACCCATGTCTTTCGCTTTTTTCGATGCAATATTACACCCACTTTTTCACCTGGAAAAGAAACTGAGAAAACATTGCATATTACTATGCAACAGTTGCATAACTCTTTGGTGGATATATAATAACACTGCAATTTTGCAGTGTTGTAACATTAAGTAATCACCTATGACAAAATCAGAAACAGAAAAAAAGAAATCATTGGCGCGTACACTTTTCCTAAGCGGAATGGAGCAAATAGAGATAGCGGAAAAGGTAGGTGTCTCGAGAGTCACATTATCTAAATGGTGTACCTCCGGCGGTTGGAAAGAAGCGAGAGCCGCCAAACAAATCACTCGACCAGAATTAGTCAACAAATTATTGCTTACGATCGATAAACTCATAGAACAGGTTTATTCGTCCGAAGACCCGTCACTCCTGGCAGGACTTGGCGACAAGCTGGCGAAGCTGTCTTCCGTGATAGAGAAACTCGACAAGAAAGCAAGTGTTGTTGACAATGTAGAAACTTTCATGGCATTCAACACTTACTTGGAGCACCGTGCCAAAACCGACTCAGAAATCACTCCTGGACTACTCAAAATCATAAATCGACTGCAGGATGACTTCATCGCTGAACAAGTCACCAAATAATCATCGTTATGGCAAACTCTACAGACAAAAAAGTCGCAATAGAACTGTGGAAGGAACACTGCAGGCGCATACAATCTCTGACAGAACTGTCTTCGTCTGAAGAGTCAATATCGGACAGGAACAGACGCATACAACATCTTCAGAAAGATTATGCCGCTTTCTGTGAATACTATTTTCCTCACTTCCTTACTTTGAGAGACAAGACCACAGGAGAAGTGATAAGAGTCGTTCATAACGCCCCTTTTCACAACGCAGCGGCGACCAAGGTAAAGAACACACCTAATTTAAAAGCTGTATTCAAGTGGCCTCGAGGACACGCCAAATCTACACACTTTGACATATTCATGCCTTTGTGGTTGATGTTCCAACCTAAAAGACTTATCAATTTCATGGTTGTAGTTGGTAAGAGTGAGGATTCCGCACAACGTCTGCTTTCCGACATCCAGGCAGAACTGGAATACAACCAGCGTATCATCGCCGATTTTGGCGAACAGAAAAATCTCGGTCATTGGCAGGATGGAGAGTTCACATCTCAGTCCGGAGTAAAATTCCTCGCCTGCGGTCGTGGACAGTCACCTCGTGGTCTGAGAGAACGCGAAGCTCGTCCAGACTATATCGTCATCGACGACTTGGATGACGATGAACTTTGCCGGAATGAAAAAAGAGTCAGAGAACTTACCGACTGGGTCAAGGAAGCTTTGTTCGGTGCACTTGATGTCGGTCGTGGCAGGTTTATTATGGTGGGCAACTTAATTTCTAAGACATCCGTACTCGCTAACATAGCTAAAACAAAAGGCGTTCATGTTTCGGAGATTAAAGCCGTAGATAAAGACGGAGAACCTGTCTGGAAAGAAAAATGGAGTAAAGAAGAAGCTAAGGAATATGCTGACTTCGTCGGGTATCGCGCATGGCAGAAAGAGATGATGCATAATCCAATTGCCGACGGTGCTATATTCAAGCACGAATGGATACGCTACAAGAAGATTCTACCTCTACATAAATATGAGATGCTCGTATGCTATACTGACCCTTCTTTCAAATCCACCACCTCAAACGACTACAAAGCATCAAGACTTTGGGGTAAAATCGGTAATGAGTTACACCTGATAGATTGCTATGTCCGTCAGGATACCGTATCTGGTATGGTTAGATGGCTCTACAACTTATACGAATCATTACCGGAAAATGTTGCGGTAAAGTTCTTCATGGAAGCAAACTTTATGCAGGACATCATACTTGACGAATTCGCGACGGAAGGCAACATTCGAGGTTATCACCTGCCGATACTGCCTGACAAGAGAAAGAAACCTGAAAAGATACAGCGTATCGAGGCGATATCACCATTGTGGGAACGTGGTTTTGTATTCTATAATGAAGATCTGAAAGATAGTCCAGACATGGTCGCTGGTATTGTACAGACCCTCGCCATAGAAAGAGGCTGCCGTATTCATGATGACGCTCCAGATGCCGATGAAGGTGCTATATGGTATCTCCAAAAGGACACAAGACAAGACAATTACAAACCTATGTTCGGTGCAAGACCGACATCTAAAAACATTTGGTAATATGAAACTCATTAAAAGAATCATCTTCGCATGGAAGTATAAACACTCCATCAGGAAAGCTAAAAGGCTTTCTAAACTTACAGGATTGAAATATTATGTAATCCTATTGAATGGCGGTTTAAAGGTTGTACCTAAAAGGACAATCAAGGAACTCATCTCAAAGAAACGTTTCCGCAAAGGAACAACCATTCAAGACATAGAAAAGAACGCATTATTCATCACCAAATAATACCGTCATGTTCATCACTGAAGAAGACTACAAGATAGTTATCGGAGATAACGCACTCAAGGTCATCTCACAGACAGACCAGATTAACAGAGCCAATGCCGAGTTGGAAGCTCAAGAAGAAATATCGGGCTACCTGCGTCCCAAATACGACTGCCATAAGATATTCGAAGCTGAAGGTAATCTCAGAAACAATGTAATTGTCATGATTGCCTGTGACATCGCACTTTATCACATGGCTTCGGCTATGCCTCAGAAAATGGGATCTGAAATCCGCAAGGAACGTTACGACAGAGCCATCAGATGGTTAGAAGGAGTTCAAGCCGGAAAGATAATTCCAGACTTGCCCGTATCAACCAATGAAAATGGTGATGCCGTCGGAGAAAGCATTTTATATAGTTCACAACCTCAACTTCGTCATAATTGGTAATATGAAAATTAAAGATTTTATGTCAGGCATATTCAGAACTGACAACACAATAAAAACGCCATACGGCGAATTTACTCTTGCCAAAGGAAACAAGAAACAGGTACAGAAAATCGTCGTAGATTTGCAGAGGGCAACGGACGCCCTAACTCGCCAGGATCTGCGCGACTGGCGTAACGCATGGCAGATGGCTATCAACGTCGACAGTCCCAACAGACAAAGATTGTACGACATCTACCGCGATTCATGTATAGACTTGCATTTGTCCGGCTGTATCGATCAGCGTAAGGGATTCGTGCTGTCCCGTTCTTTCAAATTAGTCGATACCAAAGGAAAAGAGGATGAAGAGGCACTTCATTATTTCGAGCAATCATGGTTCAAGCAACTGTTAAAATACTCCCTCGATTCTATATATTGGGGGCATTCTCTGATTGAATTAGGCAACATCACTACAGACGGCGACGGATGCATCTGCTACGACGGTGTGACGCTGTTACCTCGCAAGCACGTCATTCCTGAATATGGTCGTATTATCACAGATCTCGGACAGGACTGGACTACAGGAATAGAATATCGGGAAGCACCATATACCGACTGGCTGATCGAAGCCGGAGAAGCTGAGAATTTAGGTTTACTGCTTAAAGCAGCGACACAGACTATCCCTAAGAAAAACATGCTGGCGTTCTGGGACACTTTCGGAGAGATATTCGGTATGCCAATGAGAATAGCACGCACCACATCTCGAGACGATAAGGAAAGAGCAAAACTGATGGATATGCTAAATAAGGCAGGAAGTTCTCTTTCTATGGTCGCAACAACGGAAACGGAAATTGAATTCGTTGAAAGCAGCAGAGGCGACTCGCATAATGTTTATGACCGTCGCATCGACAGGGCTAATTCCGAATTGTCTAAACTCATTATCGGTCAGACCATGACCATTGAGGACGGCAGCAGTCTGTCACAGTCACAGACACACCTTGCTGTATTCGAGAACCTTGTTGAAAGCGACAGAGACATGTTGCGCGACATTGTCAACAATCAACTTATTCCAAGAATGGTAAAACACGGATTCCCTCTCAAAGGACTTCGTTTCCAATGGGACGACGCCGTCGATTACACACCGGAACAACAGGTCGCATACGAAACAATGATTGCCGACAGATACGAGGTTGATCCTGATTATTTCGCCGAGAAATACAGTATGCCTGTAGGCGAACGTCGTAATGCTGCAGCACCTGTTGAAAAGAAGAAAGATGATGATGTTGAAGAGAAAGACGAGAACAAAGCGGAGGACAAGCGGAAAAGAACTCACTCTTTTTTCGACTGAGCCCCACATAGTCGGTGGGGCTGCACCACAGATATATGAGTTTTCTGAATAATGAAACCATTGGTTTTATAGCCGGCGATGAGAAGACACAGAAAAAGATTATCGCCAAATTAAGAAAACTCTTCGACAATATGATGAAGACTTTGTTCCATCAGAAAGGTGCGCAACTCGACATCACGATATTGGAAACGGAAAACGCACAGGAGTTCATAGAGGAACATGCATCGGTGCTTAACTCGTCATTCAAAGAAGTTGCGATGTCCGACATAATGAGACAGAGACTTGAGGAATCCAACTATATTTTCTCCGGAATGAAGACGTTCCATGAGCTTAATGAGGCGTTCCCATCATTACTCGACGAGAACGGCAATCGAAAACCGTTCGAACAGTTTTTGAACGACATTCGTAAGATAGATTCCAAATACAACAGCAACTATCTCCGTGCTGAATATAACTTCGTAAATTCTTCAGCTGTGATGGCTGCCAAATGGGAGGAATTCAAACAATATGGCGACAGATATTATCTCCAGTACCGAACCGCCGGCGACAAGAGAGTGCGTCCGGAACATGCCGCACTCAACAGGGTGACGCTGCCGATATCGGATTCTTTCTGGGAGACATTCTTTCCTCCTAATGGTTGGAATTGCCGCTGTACTGTCGTACAGGTAAGGAAATCCAAGTATGAAGCAACAGACCACGACGAAGCCATGTCGCGCGGTGATGCTGCTACAGGAAAGGACACGAGAGGTCTCTTCAGATTTAATCCTGGCATGCAACAGAAGGCGATGCCAGACTACAACCCTTACACCATACAGAGGTGCCGCGACTGCGACATCGCCAAAGGAAAGTTCAATCTCGCAAAACCTTTCATTCCAGACAATGAGGTATGCGCAGCGTGCGAGATACTGCATAAATGCGTCGCTGATAAAGCGAAGTCTCAACGAGCAATTGAAAGAACACATTATCTACATGAGATGGAGCGATTATTTGACAAACGCATAATCAAGGAAACTAAAAATGGTAATATCATCAAAGTTAGGTTTAACAAAAGCGGCAATAGGCATTTATATTCGGATGTTCTTAGCAGAACAAAAAATGTAGAACTTGAAGATCTCATAAGCATTGACACTTTACTTGAAAACGCAACCTATTATGATGAAGCTATCAAAGTAGAAGGACACAATAATCCTTACGAATATTTCTATTATTTCATTGCGAAAATCAATGGTGCTAAAATACGTATTAACGTAGGAAAAGAAGTTACTGTAAGGAAAAATGGGAAAATATCAGTAAAGTATATATGTTATTCAATAAATGACATTAAATAAAAAAAGCACCGTCGGCGGCAACTTAGCTTGGTACGCAGTTCTGCCATTCCTTCAGTGCTTATGCGTGCAAAGATACAACATTTTTAAATTTTGTCAATATGTAAACAAAAAAAAAGATTTCATTTTCAAAAATATATGTGCTATTCAGTAAATTTGCACCCCAAGGCGGAGTTCCCCATAAGCCGTGTGGTTTATCGTGGCAACAACAACGCGAATGCGAATGGCGGTGTGTCGAATGCGAATGCGAATAACGATGCTTCGAACTCGAACACGAACATCGGGTCGCGTCTGGCAAACAACCAAAACTTTTAATCGGCGTACAACATCGATGACGTGTCATCAGGGTCGTGCCGAGGGGTAATGAGCCGCAGCAATAGCAGATTTATCTGGAAAGCTGAAAAAAAACGATTGATGAGTAGAGTTTGGTAGGTCGCAACAAGACTCGAAGAACTTGAACTCAAGGAAGGAAAGCTTCAGTATGAAAAGAGAAGGTTACATAATAGAGGAAATCACAGACTACTCGAATATGTCCGAGTCGTTTGACCAGGTACTCCGTGGCACTAAAAGAAAAAAGAGTCGCCAAGGAAAAAACCTTCTCATGCACAGAGAAGAAGTAATTCAAGAACTGACATCTCAAATAGCAGATGGTTCTTTCAAGATTAGCGGTTACAGGGAACGAATCATAAAAGAAGGCGGTAAGCTCAGACGCATTCAGGTTCTGACTATGAAAGACCGCATCGCCGTACATGCTATAATGGCTGTCGTTGACAAACATCTGAAAAAACGGTTTATCAGAACAACTTCAGCAAGCATCAAAGGTCGAGGGATGCACGACCTCATGAAGTACATCAAACGTGATTTGCAGAACGACCCTGAAGGAACAAGGTTCTGTTACAAATTCGACATCTCTAAATTCTATGAAAGTGTCAGTCAAGACTTCGTAATGTATGCCGTAAACAAAGTTTTTAAAGACAGAAAACTCATCAATATGCTTGATGGTTTCGTAAAGATGATGCCTTCCGGACTAAGTATCGGATTGCGGTCATCTCAAGGTCTTGGAAATCTATTGTTGTCGGTGTATTTAGACCATTATCTAAAAGACCATTACGGTGTCAAGCACTTCTATCGATACTGTGATGATGGTGTCATACTCGGCGGTTCCAAATCAGATTTATGGAAGATTCGCGATGTCGTCCATAACAGAATTGAGTCAATCGAACTCAAGGTGAAATACAACGAAAGAATCTTCCCTGTAGAGGATGGCATCGACTTCTTAGGATACGTGATATATCCTGATCACGTTCGTCTGCGTAAACGCATCAAACAAAAATTCGCAAGGAAAATGCATTGCGTCAAAAGCAGGAGAAGACGAGATATCCTGGCAGCAAGCTTTTATGGCATGGCAAAACACGCCAATTGCAAAACATTATATCACAAATTAACAGGCAAGAAAATGAAATCATTTAAAGATCTTAATGTCGCTTATAAGCCCGAAGATGGCAAGAAGCGATTTTCAGGTGCAATGGTAAGCATCCGCGAACTGGTAAACCTCCCTATCGTTGTCAAAGACTTTGAAACCGGAGTCAAGACAAGCCAGGGAGAAGACAGATGTGTAGTAGCCATTGAAGTTAATGGCGAACCTAAAAAGTTTTTTACAAACTCCGAAGAGATGAAAAACATCCTTCAGCAAATCAGTGAAATGCCGGACGGATTCCCTTTTGAGACAACAATCAAATCAGAGACCTTCGGCAAGGGAAGAACAAAATATGTATTCACTTAAAAAAGACAGAACATGAACAGAGTAGAAGGAACAGCCGACGTTAAATTATTGGAATGTACCAATCCGGCTAAAAACAAATGGCGTATCCGTTGGGACATACAGGAACAGGACAACGGAGGAGTCAATTATATGGAACATGAATTCGACCATAAACCATGCAAAGATGAAATAAGGCATACGGTAATCGACTGGATAAATCATCATACCGACAACATTATTCTATCCGGATTCGTATGGAACGACATGAATGTATGGTTGTCACAAGAGAATCAATTCAACTATAAAGTAGCATACGACCTCGCCGTACAAACGTTAGGAGCGTCACTGCCCGTAACTTTCAAGTTCGGTACAGACAATGAACCTTGCTACTACACTTTCAATTCAATAGAACAACTGAAAGACTTTTATACAAAAGCAGTTCAACATATTCAAACAACATTAGAAGAGTGTTGGAAGATTAAGGATTCTTTCAAGTTAGATCTGTATCAATAACATTTTCGGGGGAGCATAAAAAAAACCCCCAGCCTGTTAATCAGTCGTCTCACTTACTTATTAACAAAAATTGCATACCGCAAGACCGGGGGTAAACCCAATTCGTGGTATGCAATATTTTTTTGCGTAAACGCATAAATAAGTGAGACGGTGCAAAGATACAAATTTTTAACAAATGAAAGTGATTGAAATTTTAAACTTAAACAAAGAATTGCTGAAGAACTTCCGGCAAGCAGGAATAAGAATAGAAGATGTTGAATATATAGAGCTTTACAAAGAATACCAAAGCCTATACAACAATGGAGAAAAGACAACATATATAGTAAGCGTTCTCGCCGACAAATACGACATAAGCGAACGCACAGTTTATGACATCATCAGACGTTTTAAAAGCGACTGCAATTTGCTTGCAGTGTAAATAACACCAAAGAACAAAAACAATCTGATTTAGCACCATACATTTGCAGAAAATTTGAATGTATGAAAAAACACTATTTATCAGCACCATTGCCATTTGTGGGACAAAAGAGAATGTTCGCACGAGAATTTATCAAAGTATTGGAACAATACCCTGAAGACACTATTTTCATCGACTTGTTCGGTGGTTCTGGACTACTATCACATATAGCCAAATGTCAAAAACCAAATGCTGAAGTAATCTTCAACGACTTTGACAATTACCGCTATCGTCTTGACAACATACCTCGAACCAATATACTACTTTCAGATCTGCGCACAATCATTGGCGACATGCCAAAGCACAGTTGTATAAAGGGAGAAAAAAGAGAACGTATTTTTGAAAGATTAGAATATGAAGAACAAACATACGGTTACATTGATTTCGTAACAATCTCATCAGCTCTGATGTTTTCAATGAAATACAAATTGAGTATTGCAGAAATGAAAAAAGAAGCTCTTTACAACAACATACGCAAATCAGACTATCCTGTTTCAAATGACTACCTTGAGGGCATCACTATTGTATCATGCGACTACAAAGAGCTATTTGCTCAGTACAAAGACAAACAGAATGTTGTTTTTCTTGTTGACCCTCCATATTTGAGCACAGAAGTCGGCACCTACAATATGTATTGGAAATTGTCAGATTATCTCGATGTGCTGACCGTTCTTTCAGGACATCAGTTTGTATATTTCACCTCAAACAAATCTTCGATCCTGGAACTATGCGAATGGCTCGGAGAGAACCAAATCGGCAACCCTTTCAAGAATTGCACCAAGGCTGAATTTAACGCCACTGTTAATTATAATGCTCACTATACAGACATGATGCTATATACCCACCAAAAAGCATCATAGTTGCCATTGCTATTAAAAACCAAGGGAGACCGTTGATTGGTCTCCCTTTCTCATTTCTTTTTTTTATTCATTAAGTCTCTATAATAATCGGCAGCCGCCCTGTGGAACTCATGTTCCTTGTGCTGCGCCATCTCTGACGATCGAGGCGAATAATAACGATACTCGCTCGACTTTTCAATGTTGTATTGAACACAAGCTTCTGATTTCTCAACATAATACTCATTAAACCACCTCAGCACCTCAGCACTCGAAATACCGCCGTAAATCTTGCCATATTCGCCTTTTAACGCTCTCTTGAATATTATATCAATGTCGGCTGCATTAACGCCCACACCGGCGTTAATACACGAATCCACGACCATTGTTGCAGTCTCAGCCATCGCTTCTGGATGCATCTGCTTAGAAACGTTCAACATCATCTCAAGCCGTGCAAGCTGCATCACAATAAGCGTAGCTGTCTCCTTATAACCAAGCTCTCTGACAAGCCTGTTAATTGAAACAACATTGCTTCGCACCGACTTTGCAACAGTATCAATTCCAGCTTCTCGCATGGCAAGAGACAATGCCTTTGGTTCATAGTCCTTTTTAGAGATAGTCGAAAGCTGTTTTTGTTCGTTCATAACTGCTCCTATTTGAAATGTTGCCATATATCTTTTGGAAATCCTTAGAGAGTCCTTCCGGAGTAAACCTGTTGGCAAAATACCAAGTGTTCGACATGTTTCTAACCGCCGTTAAATAAGCATGTAAATTGTCTATAAGAGCATCATCGCTAATAGACTCACATTGTTGTCTCTCCAATACTTTTGTCTCTATTTTTAACAATAGATCGTGCATCCATTTGTAGTCCGGTTTACTGATGTTGTATTCAGTGTTTTTAAAACGCCTGTACACATCCCCAAAGACTTCTAATGCACGATATACAGGCATCTTTCTTCCGTCCTTTGACGACATCGACACGAGAACTTCATTCACAAGACGAGTCTTGTCCTTCTTAGGCAAATTTAAAGCCTCCTTTATAATTTCATTCAGTTCCATACGCATTATTCTTTTGAATACTCTATTGTAATATCATGAGGTGAGGTTCTGTTTCCTCCAAAATAAAGACCACACCCAAACAAAAGACTTTTCTTACAGTCAAACGGAGACTTTACAAAGTCCCATTCCGAAGAACTCGACGTAATTATATTAAGAGAAATATCGTCAGATCTGAATTCAAGTTTAACTGTAATATCTTCATCAATTCTTACACTGAATATATGTTTTGGGAATATCCGCTCTCCATTCATGTAACGATACAAGCCAAGCTCTATCATACCTGTATCTATATTGTATCGCCATACGACTCTTACAGAATCCTCATGGATGCCTAATATACCGCGACAGAAACCATATAACTTATTCCAGTCATTCTGATCTTCACCACCAAAGTCATACCTACATGAGGAAGTGAACTTCACATATCTGACTTGAGGTGACGATTGAATGTTAACAGGCATCTCCCTGAAGCAGGCTGGAATAATATTAAACGGTCTGTGCCGACCTTTTCTTATTGTTTGTTTTCTCATTTTTAAACTTGTTTTATTCTTTTGATTGCTACACATTGATATACCTCTATATTCTCAACAATATCTTCATGATTGTGGTTTGTTTGACTTTCAATCAAATCAAACTCAAGGTATTTAGAACCACCCATTAAAGACAATGCTGAATGAATAATCTCCGGCAAATCGAATATAGACAATGCATCTTCAGACAGTTCACTGCCGTCAGCGGAAGATCCTTTCCATTCGGTAACTATATGCAGTTTCACAAACGGTTCTGCACGATATTCAAGACCAGGCACTATTTCATTCCATTCAATAGGAGAAAACTCAACAAATACAGCCGGACACGACCAGTTCTCTTCCTGCTCGATGAATTCCACATTATGATTCCACAGATCAATATGATTAATGATGCGCCGTGCTCCTTCTGGAACATCCTCTCCTTTCCAAACTCTGACGATATCGCCATTAGGCATTTTGTACAATGTGTTCAAATTGTAGCAAATTGATTGATATAATTCTTTTCTCATTTTCTGTTTATTTCAAATTCTACATTAAAATATTCTGTAATATTATCCTCTATGATTTCTCTGACCTTCTTCTCGACTTCTGGAGAAGTTCCAAGGAAACGTCTGCGTGGAATTACGATTGTACTGCCAACCTTCTTCAAGGACATCAGTCTCCAGAACTCAGCATCAGGACTCATATTCATATCGGCAGTCCAGGCATAAAAACCACCATCCGACAACGAACCTCTTCTTTTCCTTGCGGATTTTCGTGTCATCTTTTGAGCCTGATAAAACTTATATCTGAAGAACATTTTCATACGTTTGGTCACCACTATCTCTCCACCGTCATTGTGTATTTCTGCATAAGGAAGTGTTGTGTAAAATGTAATGCTGTGGGCAGTGGTTCTGCTTGATATGCTTGAGCGCAGTCTTCCGGAATCGGTAAGTATCGCTCTGTCCTTGTCGCGAATCGGGGATTTTCTTCTTTGCCATTTCTCGCTGAAGAATGCTTCGCGTTCAAAATTTTGGTCAAATTCTTCTTTCATATCGACCGCTATATCATTAATAATATTGCGGAAAATTCTCTTTACTTCATTGTTCATCGCCAAAGTCTAAAAACAAGGTTAATTCTTTAGGTATCTCATTCTTGGGGTCGGCAGACGCTTTGAGCAAGTTATAGAAAGTGCGTTCCGACACCGGATATACAGGATATACGAATCTGCGCCAAATCTCGCGGTTACTATACCCCAATTTAGCGTATTTATCATATATCGCGTTAATATCCGCCACACGTTTCTGATAACTTACTCCACGTCTTTTTGCCATATCACATCAAGATTACGATGTTATAATTCCTCACTTTCTTTTTTAGGCTCAACATAGAAAGTTTCGTCCTGTACTACCGAAAGACCTACCTTGGCGAGATTCTCCTTCACGTTTTCACAGTCTCGGTCGGCGAGAATCTTATCCTTAGCAGCTTCTTCAGTCTTGCGTATATAATCCGGAAGGAACTCCCTCAGCAAGTTCGTAACAGATGCCCATGTAAAACCTTTCAATGTCTTCAGCTTCGGAGTGCCTGTGCGGAAACCTAATGTTCCATGAATAGTGTCGAGACTTTTCTTTTTACTGAACAATGTCTCTCTTTGTTCCATAGCATAGACTTGCAAGGTTTCAAAAGCTCTGTCTTTTTCTTCTGTAAGTTTACCAAGTTCTTCTTGATACTTTTCTCTGATACGGGTCATTTCCACATCCATCGTGGCTGTAATTTTCTGAATACGTGCATCTGCTCGTGCGAAATCAGCCATTGCCGACTCCATTTTCTCATTTGTAACATTGGTTATTACAACCTTCTTTTCTCTCTTTGCCATAATTTATTGATTTAAATGTGATTATTTATTTTTAGTTAAGTCCTATTTTTGGTATTCTATCTTTGACCCTCATAACCGACTGCTTCCGGCAGAACTCGTTGTATATTCTTGTAAGGGTCGTTTCCGGTATTCTGTTGAAGTCGTGACTGACAAATCCAGTCGGGACAATTCCTGCAGCACGTATGGCTGTAGATTTTATATAGTCAAGACTCACATTCAGTCCGCTATCCTCAAAATATTGTCCGATGGCTTTGATAACTCCTTTGCGCAGTCTGTCTGATTCAGACTTATACTTTCTGGTCTGTGGCGTTCTGCCAAGTTCCTGCAGGTAGCGTATCATTTCCTGAGCTTCTATATAGTCAAGATCCTTCAGACTGTCTGTACGACCATCTGTATAATCCAGAATGAAGTCATGGCGCATATCGTCATTAAACTTCATGCTTTTGAAAATGTAGAACAGACTGCGTCTCTGTCTGTCACTGATTCCATTTATAACTTCTTTATTCATATCCTTTGCAATTATAAGTTTCACTCGCTTTTTTCCATTTTCCTTCAATACGAGCTTCAAGACATTCTATCTTATGGTTGAGTGTGCTGCGTTCCCTCACATACACCTCATACTGCATATTGTCTTTCTCTCGTTCAAGGCACGCCAAACGATACTGGAGATCGCTTAATTTGGCATTAACCTCAACATAATGGTCATTCGTCAATTTCTTTTTATACATAACCCATCATGTTGAAACATTACTTCAATGCCACAGCTGCTTGCCACATCAAGTTCCAACTTGCAACCTTTCGACAGTTCCCAGCCACGAAGCATATAGATACAATCACATCCAAGCAGCAAACCTATATCAACCCTCATGTGTTCTCTCCAGTGTGCAGTCTGTGGTACTCCATTGTTAAACGGATTGATTACTTCATATCCTGCCAGAACCAAATCCACTTCGGCAGCTCTGAATATTTCTTTTCTCTCTTTCAAATCATGATGCTCTATAGCACCGCTGATGTAAACTTTCTTCTTTTCCATATTAGATTATTTTAATCATTCGATTTCTCATTATAAACCTCCACCGCCTTTTCTTCCCAGATAGTAAAATACTCGGAAACATTGCCTGAGTATCGACCTTGACAATAGGCTCTGAACCCTTGTGTCCTGACTTTGACACCTGCCTTATACTTCAGCCTTACAGCCGGCTTACCCAAAGGCTTTCCTTTGTCTTCCTGACTTATAAAAATGAAAGTCTTATACTTGAATCTGTCTATAAGGTCTCTTGTCAGATTGTATTCCCAACCTGCTTCAAAAGCGAACTGGTAACTGTCAACTATTATAAACTTTGCGCTCTTTGGCTTTGCCAACCTTTCGGCAAGAGCGTCTATATCGCCATCTGTAGTTATTCTGAATGAGCCTTGAACATCGTTCATCTTGAATTGCGCAAGTCTGCGTTGCATCGACACTCCGACACCTTCCTCAAGCGACACATACAAAACATTCCCAAGACTACACAACATTTTGGCAAGTTGCATTACAAAGGAACTCTTGCCACTTGCCGAAGCACCACTAATAAACCAGGTGTCGCCTTGTTCCGGCTCTCCAAACACGTCCTTCCACTTACCCTCAAAAGGCAACACCTTATGCTTGATGTTCGCTACATCTTTCGGACTATAAGCTCTCTTTGCCATGACTACGCCATTTTAAGTTTTTCTATTTCTGTATATACTCGGCGAAGTCCGCCAGCTGTCTTACGCACCATAGCAGCTATATCTGTACCTTCAGGTGCATTCACCTTAGCGACCACAGCAGCCTGATCCATCAGGAATTTTTCACGGTCTTTATTGTCTGCTGGAGTTACTCTGCTGTATTTGTCGCCATATCTGGAAAACATCTCGGTGTAACCGACTTTCTGGTGTTCGATTGAACGGTCTATCTTAGCTTTCAGTCCGTCAGCACCCATCATATACCATGCGCAGCATCTTTCGGTAGCATTCCACAATGCTTTTAGTTCGAGGAATGCATCATATTGCAAATCGCCGGCTTCGTCAAGAACTATAAGAGGGGTCTCTATGGAACGGAGATAGTAAACAAGATCCTCATAAATATCGCTGTATCTGCCGTTGCCGTTCACACCGAACTCCGTCGCAATCTTACGCACAAGTTTCTGTTTGGTCTTGACTTGAGAACAGTCAATATAAACAGCATTGCGATGTCCTTTTACATAATAGCGTGCTGTGAATGTCTTTCCAATGTTCGGAATGTCACACATAATCGCGCTAAGTCCAGCGTTCTGACAAGCCTCCAACTGTGCGCTTATGAAGTCGAATGTCGCAGTACGAGCTGCTTTCCATTCGATACCGCCACGAAGGTTTACACCCAACCTGCGCGCGATTGTTATCCAATTCGCCTCACTTAATGCCTTATCGGTCTGTCCGTTTTTAATAGAACTGTAAACCGATGTCGCAATACCCAATGAAGCGGCATGTTTTGCATCACTCGGATAGTTCACTCTGTTGGCAGTTATCGCCTCAAGAATCTGTTTTTTAACTTCTGTAGTAATCATATATCTCACTTTTAATGTTGTTCTAATGCTATTCTAAAGGGATTCTAATGCTATACTTGTATAATCGAAATTACCAGCACCGACCAGAATCATATCGTCATCAATGGACGGTAATTCCACCTCCTCCCGTGTATATTCCGGCATAGGTTCTGCCTTGGAGATCCCCACACTCTTAATCTCGTTACGATTTATATAGCCCTTAAATCCTGCTATCTTTCTCTGTTGTTCTTTGAATATCGCTCTGTCTTCTTCTGTTTGCTCTGAATCTGCGGTGTTATATGTGCCTACATCCTCAAGTCTGTCAATCAATCTATCATCTTGGAAAATATAGACATCCGTAATCTTCCCGGATTCGTCCGTAAGATAGTAAGCGTCAACTTTCCAATTGTTAGGATATAATTTTTCAATGACATCAGTCTTACTGAGCCACCAGTCTTTATATGCCACTCTGCAGTAGCTGTTTCTACGTATAGTCGTCTCGACATGGTCACCGATAAAGCGAGCCCAAACCGACTTATCCATAGGCTGTAAGGTTGGATTCATATTCGCCTCAAGAACCTGCCAGCGGGTCATGCCGGGATATTTTTTCTGGTTCGGGTGAAGGGTGTTGTTGAACTCTTGAATGTCACGAATATCGTCCGCAATAAGTTCGTCCCATGTGTAATATTGTTTGTCTTCGTATGTATCGTTGAATGCGTCAAACACTTTGTTTGATTCCGTTCTGTAAGCTCTGCTCTTGGCATAGAAACGACCGATGCCGAGGTGATTCTTATGCTCCACGCTACGTTTCTTAGCACCGTTTAAAGGCTCTGCATACTTCTCTTGAGAGTTCATAGGAGCACAGAAGCGGACAAATGGGAACAACACACCAGCTTTTAAGAAGCTGTCTCTCCACTGGCTCATAAGGTGATTTTCAACCTCAACTTGTGCAGGGCAGCCCCAACCATGACGCTCTATAAGTCTGAACATGGAGCGGAAACAGTCTGTTACCAAATCAACATTCTTGTGACGATTATAGGCATATCCGACAACACACTGGCTTGTAACATCGTATGCGTAATACGCTTTCGGGCGCGCCTTGGAGTCTGACAGTTTACGAGGCAAATCACGGTCGTCAAATGATATTTTGGAGAATGAGAATTCCGGAGCATGACGATGAACGTGCGGCATTTGCTCATGCATAAATGTTGTGTATGAAGTGGTGCTTTGTTCTATCAATACGCGGTTCTTAGGCTTGTTCAAGTAATTGGCAATTGTGCTCTCACTTAGCGATAACGGTTCTCCGTTCTTATCAGTCCATTCGTTAGGATTGAACAATGCGCCTGTCTCGACATCATAAACCTCCAGCTCGCCACAAACGAATGCATTATACATTTCCCATACACTTGTGTTGAATGGCTTATTCGGCAATGCTGCTATTGATATTATCAGTCTCTCGGTTTTGTGGTCAACTTTTCTACGTGACTGGTTGCCGAACTTACCGCTTATAAGGCAAGAATATCCACATTCCTGATATTCGTTGACCTTTTTTCTAAAACGAAGCATACTCGACGGCAACGTATGACCCACCTTGACCCTGTAACCTTCCACAACCTGCGACATCTTGTTCCAGTCGTATTTCATTCCCATAGTCTTGTGGATTGCCTTGGCATTGTTATAAAGCTTTATGCAGGCGTTCAGAACACTCGCGTTTGCAACATATTCGGCAACGTGCGCATCTGTAGCGAAGTCATGACCGCAGCTGTTTCTCCAGTCAGAGAAATAAGCGACAGCAGCCTGGTCTGTCTCATAGTTTGCCTCAATCCAGGCATACAATATCTCTAACGATGGATCTGGATATAAAGCATTGACTTTCTCACGATATGAATCAGGAAGACTACTGACAGAAACAAGAGCATAATTGTTGCTTGAACCACCTCCACGACGGACAACATCAATACGTCCACGTGCGGAAAGCTGCTTGTAATTAGGTATTGACATAATACCATTATCCACAAGTTCACGCGCCGAAATGCATAATGTGTTGCCGTAGTATTCCATGACCGCCTCCTTATTTCAATGCTGACGCATATTCTTGAATAAGTTCTATATCGGTGATAGAAACATCGTCATAATGTTTCACTGCCTTACCGTCAAAGTACACTACACCCTCGCCAGTGCTCTTATTAAACTCCAGCACCGCACCGTTAGGAATATATTGGCGCATATAGTTGTCGTTGTCGTGAAAAGTCTCCACCGATGGAAGTTTTGTCATAAGAATGCCGTTCTTATCAAGAGCGACCTTGCGAATCTTACGTGCAAGTTCAGTGTTACGTTTGAATGTTAGAGCATTCAATATCATCATATCCGTCACCCTAAAGATTTTTCTCAAATCCTCACGAACCGACTTCGTTATTTCAATATATTGCTTCATGATTCAATCTTTTAAATTATCCGTTAAAAATGCGTAGTCTTCTTCCCAAAGTTGAAGTCTCAAATCTATTTTACATTTGACGACCTCTCTCAAACCTACCAGTTCTATTGCTGCGTTGTAAAAGTCAACATCCTCATAAGCGCATGACTTGCTTACAAGAAGTTCTTTAAGCGCATTCATCTTATTGCGACGATCGTCGAGTTCATTGTTTCGCTCTTCGAGCATTTTTAACAAGATGTTGACTTGACTCTTTTCTTGTTCAAGTTCCTTTTTACATTGTTCTAATGTCATGTTTTCGTTTGCCATCACCTATATTATTTTAGTTTACGTTTAACAAATCCCAAATTTTCGTATCTTTGGACGCTTGTTTGTTTTCAAACACGCTGCAAAGATAGAATATATTCTGTAACAAACCAAGTGTTTTACAGATTATTTTCTAATTTATTTAAAAATATTTATATTATGTCTGAAAATCAAACCATTAAAGATAGAATCAAAATTTTTATAAATTATTTAGGAATCGGGCAGTCTAAATTTGAAAAAGAGTGCAACCTTTCCAATGGATATATC
>X430_Giraffe__coassemble_80_pt1 | contig 20358 bp, 15 predicted proteins | sample X430_Giraffe__metabat2_high_PE_008 | metagenome-assembled genome bin X430_Giraffe
GGATAAAAAAGAGAGGGAGTTCTAGAGGTACTAGAAGTTCTAGAGGATCTAGAGAATCTAGAGGTTCTAGAGGGCCTAGGGGTTCTAAGCTTCCTAGGATTTCCTAGAGCTTAAGATAAAAAAAAAATCCCCAGCCGGGGATTTTTTATCTTATCATAACCTTTTGGTTTAGCGTGTTGCCATGGCTGTCGCGCATGGTTATAATGTATATGCCGTTGTTAAGATGTTGCAGCGAGAGTGTGGCATGACCACCGCTGATAACTGTGGCGGCATGCATGGTTTGCTGACCAGTCATTGAATAAACAGCTACATCTACCTTGCCGTCGCTGCCCATAATGGTGAGGGTTCTGTCGGCACAGTGAGCAAAGAGCGGTGTGCCTGCAGGAGCTGTTATCTGCTCTATGGCGCTTGGCAACTGGCTTTCAAGGAACCACTCAGCATAACTGTTTATGCTATTGGCAGCACCGATGGTTGGCTGACTCATAACATAAACATCATTACCGCCATCAGGATAGAGACCGATGGTTACATTGTCGGCATGCTGCATATAGAATAAGGTGTCGCTCCAAGCCTCATCGGCAGAGGTAAGCATAACGCAACCGCCCTCGTCGTCGAGTTTGAACTGTGTGTGCAACTGAGCCACAGGCTCGAGCTTATCGGCCCAAATCACCAGATGGCCATGACCAGGTATTACGGTGTTGATGCCCTCTATAGATGGTATCTGGTATTTCTTTGGTTTGTCCAGATTATCGGTGATATACATTCCTGCCAAGTCTATTGGCTGGGCAGTGGTGTTGTAGAGCTCTATCCAGTCGTTTTTCTTGAAGTATGTGGCATTGACATAGATGCCGTTGTCGGCGCTTATCTCGTTGATGCGCACTGGCACTGCATTAACGCTGGCCATCTCGTCGGCGGTCATTGGCTCGTAACGGGCTGTAAGCACCATTGATGATGTTGAAGGCATAACAAACTCGACCTCATCGCTAACCTTATTAACATTGTTTGGCGATGCCACTGTAAGCTCTGCATCGAAATAGATGTCGGTAGATGTGGCATTGTTATTGTGGACCTCAACAGAAATCACGTTGACGCCTTTCTTGAAGAGCGATGGCGACAGTTGCAGACTGCCTGAGTCGGGATTGCCGTTGGCATAGGTAGACGCAAACATATTATATGATACATTGCCATCGGGCATAAGATAGCGCGCTGCCTCCTTGCCGTTGATATAGACTACCATTCCGTCGTCGACGGTGTAGTTGAGCCAGTACATATCGCTGCCTGTAGGAGTATGGTCGAGCGTGAATGTCTTGCTGAAATAGTATGTAGGACGCTTGTTACCCGTGTCGCCGCCATAATCGAGGAAAGTATTGTAGCCGCGTCCGTTGCTGCCGTCGCTGGTGAAATAGCCCAATGGGGCATTGCCTGTTTGCCAGCCCTTGTTGTCGTTTTGCCAAGTCTGTCCGTCGAGCGAGCCTTGGTCGTAGTACTGCCACTGGCTGCCCTTGGCAACGAGTGTCATGGCGGCGCCGCTCTCTTCATACCATCCTGCGAAGCGGTAGCCTGCAGGTGCCTCGGCGCGCAGTGTGACAGGAGCAAAGAGCGAGCCTTTGAACTTATTGGTTGGCACAGGAAGATTATTAACAAAGAGGCGCGCCTCTGGAAGGTTGCTTGACAGCTGTACCTTCTGCTCGGCTACACCAGAGAGTTGGGCACGACCGTAGTTCTTCAGCGCATTAATCATTGTCTGCTGACGACCTTTAAGATTGTTTTTCAACTGATTGGCTGTGCCCCATGGTGATTTGCCTTCGAAGGAAAGCACCTGCTCGGTGTTGCTTGCCATTGAGTCGATGATAGCAGAAGAGCGCTCTGGCTCAAACACACTGCCTGCCACCATGCAGTAGGTGTCGACAAACTGCTTGCGGAACTCATTGTTCTGCATCATGTTCATGAAGATGGTAACCATCTTTATCTCGCCAGAAATTCTGCCTCCAAGGTCGTAGATATAATCGAAGGTGTGATCTTGTTTTCCCTCAAACGCATTGAACACTGCATCTGAGTGGGCGAAAGTGCCGTCGAGGTCGAACAGCACGAAACGGTACTTGCCACCCTCACGGATTGGTTTGAATGCCTTGATATTATTCTGTGGCCAGTCGCCGCTGCCAAGGTATAACTCTACGGCCATATAGTTGATATACTCGTCAATGTCTACGATATCCCTTATCTGCTCGTAGGTCTGCTTGTCGGCAGCATTGGCAGAGAGGTTGTACCACAGCATGAAACTCTCGTCGGTACCGCACTTCTGTACATAGTTAGAGTCGGGCGACATCTCAAACTGGTCTATCTCATCGTCGTCGAGAGCATAGTTGGCCTCAACAAAATGCTTGTTGTTTGGCTCGCGGATATTGAGCAGACCTTTGTACTCGCCATTGATGAAGTGGGCCACAGGCTGACACTCCTGACCGTCAATGTCTATTCCTGAAGAATGGACAATGGTTTGGAGGGCAGGGTCTTTTATTCTGCAATCGGTATCGTTGCCGCCATTACGTATCTGCAGGGTCTTATGCTTGAGGTAGGCCTTATTTGGGAATATCTGATAAGGCAGATAGTTCTCGCCCTCGTAAATCTTATTGGCCTTAATCTTGAATGAGTGAGGTGTCCACGAGCGGCTCCATCCACCACACATCTCCATATTGGCCTCCATGTTTATGGCCATGGTGCCATCGGTGAGGATATACTCGAAATTGACAGGGCGGTCCCAGTCCATGTTCCAGTTGCATGGTGATGACTGTCCGTTGCCGGTACGTCCGTTAACACCTTTTACATATATGCCTATGCTGTCGTCGTAGAGGTTGAGAGGGTCGGTAACTACCGATACTATTGGAAGATTATAGTCTCGGTCTCTGTAGATATATGAGCGTGTTACCACACGGCTTGGCAGATAGCCTTCCTTAAACAGGCGGAAGCGATAGGTAACGGTGTTGCTAACATTGAAACGGCCGTTGAAACTCATCTTGCTGCTGGTCTCGGTTGGCGTTGTGCCGTCGGTGGTGTAGCGCAATGTTGCTCCTTGCGGTATGGCCACATTAACGGTGAATGGCGATGTGAACATGCAGGCATCAGTGTCAACCACTGGTGCGTCGAGGCGCGAGTATGTGAACTTGCAACCCTTATTGCTGTAGCCTGGTGTCGGAGTGCTGGTCACTCCCCATGAACTGCCGCCGTCGGTCTCGCGAGCATAAGATGTGCGGCTGATGGCCTCGGGATAGCTTTGGAAGGCCAGCACCTCACCCTGCTCATTACTTATATATATGGCGCCGCCATCGTAGTCGAGCTTTGAATCGATTTGTGTTGGAGCATACTTGCTATAGTGGTCAAACCACAACACCTTGTAGCCTTTGGCTGGCAAGGTACCTATACGATAGTCAATCTTGTGTTGCTTGAGATTAGACGCATCGTCGCTGATATACAGTCCTTGCAGACTAACGGTCTTGTTGGTGGGGTTATACAACTCAACCCAAGAGCCATAGTTGAATGATGGGTCGACAAACATATCGACATTGGCTGCCATAAGCTCGTTGATGATAAGTGACTCGGCTGTAGCATCATCACGAGTAACTGTGACCTGGCACCTTCCTGTTACACCGCTGCCATCCTTGGCGGTGACAACGATTGCTGCTGTACCCTTGCCTGTAGCTGTTATGTTACCCTGCTGGTCAACCTGGACCACAGCAGTATTTGTGCTGCTCCACTCCACAGTCTGCACAAGTGCGTTGGCTGGTTCGATGGAAGCCGTGAGGCGAGCCGTCTCTCCTACTCCGAGAGTGAGCGATGTCTGAGACAGGTTTATCTTGCTTACCTTAACATCCTGTCCGTAGTACTCCAGACGGAAGTTGTCCATCATACACCAGTTAGAGCCCTGAGCCTGCTGACACTTTACACCCAGTCTTATCTCACCTCGTGAAGTAAGGGTAAATTCAAGCACATTATCATATTGGCCTTTGGCAAAAGCCTCGGAGCCTCGCTGCATATTGTCGGGGTAGAACCTGGCATTGTCAGGGGTATAGTAGCCATTACCCCATCCTCTGTCGCTCCATGCGCTGTAGATGCTTGCCACTGGCTGGCTATAGCGGTCGGCATAGAGATAGGCCGTGATGTTCTCATTGCCATTGGCATAGGCATAATAGGCTTCGCTATGACCACCGGCACGATAATAGGCCTGAGCCTTAAGGCGGAACTTGCCTGCTGGCAACGTGGCTGTCTGCCAAATGTCAAACGTGCCGTTCCAGAACTCAAATGCATCATAGTCGGCCTTCTGACTGCCTGCGTTGCTGCTCCATGTCCATCCTTTTGTGGCATTGCCGTCAAAGCCTGCGTTTGTGATATAATGACTGGTGATATCTATCCATTTCTGTGCATTTGCAGAGAGAGATGCCATCACAATTATCGATGTTAGTAATGCTTTTAGTTTCATCGGGTTATATTGTTGTTATTCTGGTGCAAAGTTATGAATTTTTATTCTAAAAAGATGACACATATGGGTGCATTTTATGCCTTACAGAATAAAATAAGATAAAATCTAATGATTGATGCCATGCTATTCGCCTAAAATAATTATTTTTGCATGTTAGATAATTTTCATAGTCATGACCTTAGTCTTTCGTTGCTCACTGCTTGCCCTTTTTTTATTCTGTGCCTATCATACAGCTAAGGCACAGCAAGAAGTGCCATGGGAGACACTGCTGGAACAGATGGCCGAAGATGAGGATTATGAGAGCAGTGTTCTGGAAGATTATTATGAAGAACTGAACGAACTGCATAACAACCCCATAAACATTAACACAGCCACTGAAGGCGACCTTGAGAAACTGCCCTTTCTTACTGGGAAACAGCGTGAAGACATTAGCAAATACCTATATCGCTATGGAGGAATGGCCACACTGGGAGAGCTGGCCATGATACCATCGATTGATGCCAGACTGCAATCGCTGTTAAGATGTTTCCTTTATGTTGGGGAAAAAACGGAAAAAGACACGCTATCTCTGAAGACTATACTTAAACATGGGCGACACGACGCAACGGCAAGTCTGAAGGTGCCGCTATACAACCGCAAGGGCGATAAAAACGGATATCTGGGATATAAATACAAGCACTGGCTGCGCTATGATTTCAGCAGCCACGACAGGCTGCGACTGGGGTTTGTGGCATCGCATGATGCTGGAGAGCCATTCCTGTCGTCGGGCAACAGTTATGGCTACGACTACTATTCGCTGTATCTGCAAGTGAAGAAGATGGGGATTGTGGATAATGCCGTGGCAGGACGCTACCGACTAAGCGCAGGCAAGGGTCTGGTGATAAACACAGGCATGAGTTACGGAAAGATGTCGCTACTGGCTGGACTGAACAGGAAGCAAACCGACATAAAGCCTCACTCATCGCGCTCGGCAGCCTCTTACCTGCAGGGAGCAGCGGCCACCATAAGCCTAAGCAGCAACTTAAAGGCAACGGCTTATGCCTCGTACCGGCCGCTTGACGCAACACTTAACGATGACGGAACGGCAGCAACGATAGTAGAAAGCGGATACCACCGCACACCAACGGAGATGAACAAGAAAAACAACACCTATGCCACCGATGCGGGTGCAAACATAAGGTATGCCACAAAGAAAATGCACATAGGCGCATCGCTGGCTTATACTCATCTGGACAGAGAACTATGCCCAAACACGAAAAGCATATTCAGGAAATACTACAACTCTGGCAGCACCTTTGTTAATGCGGGCTTGGAATATGGGTATTGGCTAGGAAGGGCACTGCTGAGCGGTGAGACTGCCATAGACAAACAGGGCGACATTGCCACAATAAACATGCTTACAATGAATATGACGGGAAGTCTGTCGCTGACAGCTGTTCAGAGATATTACTCTTACAAGTACAACTCACTGAGGGCAAACAGTTTTGCAGATGGCGGAAGCACGCAGAACGAAAACGGAATATACATTGGGGCAAACTGGAAACCTATGAGGGGACTGTCGCTTACGGCTTATTCCGATTACGCCTATTTTGAGTGGCCCAAATATATGATATCGCAGTCATCATGGTCGTGGGACAATATGATTGGCGGAAGTTACACATGGGGAGACTGGACACTGGGAGCAAGGTACAGACTAAAGATAAGGCAGAAGGACAACGAGGAGAAGACTGCCTTGATAACAAAAACCGAGCACAGGACTCATGTGGCAATAGGATTTAAGTCTGCCTCGGGATGGGAGAGCACCACCAGGGCCGATATGTCACTGGCCAGCATCAACGGAAAGTCGGCAGGATATATGATTAGTCAGGCTGTGGGTTATGGCAATGAGCGCTTCGCGGTGAGCGCAAAGATAAGATACTTCAACACGGATGACTATAACAGCAGGATTTATTCCTATGAAGGAGGACTGTTCCACACATTCGGTTCAGCGATGTGTTATGGTCATGGCATAAGGTATTCATTGAATGCAAAGGCAATGATAACAAAACAGTTTACATTGGTATGCCGCTTGTCTACGGCCAACCGCTTTGACGTAAGCACAACGGGCAGCGGACTACAGATGGTTGACGCCTCATCGCTTACAGATATCGACATGCAATTAAGGTGGAAATTATAAACAAATAAAAAAGGGAAACGACTCTCACGAGCAGTTTCCCATTGTAGGAAAATGATAAATATAGATTAAATTACTAGTTGTCGATGCAAATTTAATGAATAAAATCTTATCACCAAAACTTTTTGATACTTTTTTGCACAGATTGGTACAAAATAAAGGATTTATTTGGAATTATTTGGAATAATTTGATTGGAAATACACTGCTACCCTATCAAAATAACGTGACTCATTGGGGATTAAAAATAAAATGGTTATCTTTGCAGAGGATATAAGAAAAACGATGGAAGACTTTGATATAAGAAAAAGCAGCACATCTGGAGCTGAGAAGGATTTTGAAAACGCCTTGCGACCGCTTTCGTTTAGCGACTTCAGCGGACAGCAGAAGGTGGTGGAAAACCTTGAGGTGTTTGTTGAAGCAGCAAAATACAGAGGTGAGCCTCTTGACCATACATTGCTACACGGTCCGCCAGGACTGGGTAAGACCACTCTGTCGAACATCATAGCCAATGAGTTGGGGGTGGGATTCAAACTAACAAGCGGACCAGTACTTGACAAACCAGGCGACCTGGCGGGAATATTAACCTCGCTGGAACCTCGCGATGTGTTGTTTATCGATGAGATACACCGTCTGTCGCCAGTGGTAGAGGAATATCTGTACTCGGCAATGGAAGACTATCGCATAGATATAATGATAGACAAAGGACCATCGGCCCGCTCAATACAGATAGACCTGAACCCTTTTACACTGGTGGGAGCAACAACACGAAGCGGACTGCTTACAGCACCGTTAAGGGCCCGATTCGGCATAAACATGCACTTGGAGTATTACGATCCTGAGACGCTTCAGAAAATCATAAAGCGCTCGGCATCGATATTAGGTGTGCCAATATATGACGACGCGGCTATAGAAATAGCAAGACGAAGCCGTGGCACGCCTCGTATAGCAAACGCACTGCTGAGACGAGTAAGAGACTTTGCACAGGTAAAGGGCACGGGAGTGATTGACATGGCCATAACAAAGACATCGCTGCAAGCACTCAACATAGACCAGTATGGACTGGACGAGATAGACAACAAGATATTGCTTACGATAATTGATAAGTTCAAAGGAGGACCTGTTGGCATCTCCACCATTGCCACTGCCATTGGCGAAGACTCGGGCACAGTGGAGGAGGTTTACGAACCATTCCTCATCATGGAAGGTTTCATTAAGCGCACGCCAAGAGGAAGAATGGTAACAGAACTGGCCTACAAGCATTTCGGTAGAAACCCGTATTCTGGCAATATCATGGAACCAAATCTTTTTGAATAATACTAAAGATGAAGATAGGAGTATTTACTGGCAGCTTTGACCCATTCACCATTGGCCACGATGACATCGTGAAGCGCGCTCTGCCATTGTTCGACCAGATTGTTATTGGCATCGGTGTGAACGAGCGCAAGCAATACAGGCAAACAAAAGAAGAGCGTGTAAGCGCTATTGCCAAGGTATATGCCAACGAGCCAAAGATTGTGGTGAAAGCCTATTCAGACCTTACTGTGGATTTCGCCAAACGTGAAAAAGCCTCTTATATAATAAAAGGTATAAGAAGCATAAAGGATTTTGAATATGAGCGTGAGCAGGCTGAGATAAACAGAATGATTGGCGGCGTGGAAACACTGCTATTATATGCCGACCCGAAGTTGGCAAGCATCAGCAGCAGCATGGTAAGAGAGCTGGAAAACTTCGGGCGCAATATCAATGAGTTTCTGCCTTAGCCCCTGATGTACATCTCAAGGGCTTTATTCTCTGCCGCCTCCATTATCTCGCGCTCTCCAGGACCTTTGTCATCGATTCCGCAAAGGTGGAGAATGCCGTGGATTATCACGCGATACAGTTCTTCGTCGTACTCCTTGCCAAACTGCTCGGCATTAGTGCGCACGGTATCAAGGCTTATTACCATATCGCCATTGATAACATCACCCTCGTCATAGTCAAAGGTGATGATGTCGGTATAATAGTTATGACCTAAATACTCATTGTTTACCTCTAAAATCTTCTCGTCGTCGACAAAGAGATATCCAATCTCTCCCACTTTCCTGCCATAACTTGCAGCCACAGCCTTTATCCATGCTGTAACCTCGCGTTTCTTTATCTTTGGCATCTTTATGCCCTCGGCACTAAATGTAATCATAATGACTTGCTTTATTCATATAAGATTGAGCAACCAAAGGTTCCAGCCTATAAGGCAGAAAACTGAAAACAAGATTATCTCGTATGACCCTTGTAAACGAGGAACACCTTGGTCTCTCAATCCTTCATTCCCTTCAATTATTTAAATTCCTCCAAAGCCTTCTTCACCACATCATCACCCTCGTTGAATACCGAGAAATATTCATTCATATCCCAAAGGTCGCGGGCAATAAGAGCCTTTAGCTGACGGCGCAACTGCGGCAGTGTTTTTTGCAGTTCCTCATCATCCTTTGGGGTTATCTTCTGCTTCTTTGCCTCAGCGATGATACTGTCGATAATGTCTTTTGGCACAGCATACTGAGCCTTAAACTGCTCAAACTCCGGATATTGCTGGTGCAGTTTATTGCGGTTCTTAAGCACATACTTCAAGGTAAAGTCGCGGATAATGGTCTTTGTGGATAGCTGACGATGATACTTAGTATATGCCATAGTGTCGAGCGGCACAAAATGGTCGGGCATGATGCCACCTCCACCATACACCACGCGATGCTTGCGCAAGGTGTAACACTTTAGTGAGTCGGCAAAATGAATACTGTCGGCATTGGTCAGCTCGCCATGCTTCAGGCGATTATACACATCCATGGCATAATCCTTATTGTCGCCTTTCTTGAATGGTTTCTGTATGCAACGGCCCGCTGGTGTATAGTAATGAGCCACCGTGAGGCGAATCATTGAGCCATCAGGCAGGTCGATAGGACGCTGAACAAGTCCCTTGCCAAACGAGCGGCGGCCAACAACAACACCACGGTCCTGGTCTTGTATGGCACCAGTCACAATCTCGGAAGCCGAGGCACTATACTCATCTACCAGCACAACAATCTTTCCATCAAGGAAAGCGCCATCACCCTTGGCACGATATTCCATGCGAGGCGCACGCTGACCTTCGGTATAGACTATAAGGTCGCCCTTCTGCAAAAACTCATTGGCAATGTCTACTGATGCCATGAGATAACCACCGCCATTACCCTGAAGGTCGAGCACCAGGTTTTTCATTCCTTGCTTTTTCAGTGCCTCCAAACTCTCCATAAACTCTTTATGCGTGGTTGCTCCAAAACTGCCAATGCGGATATATCCAATGCCTGGACGTATCATATATGTGGCGTCGACTGTATTAACAGGTATCTTGTCGCGTGTGATATTGAAATAGATAAGTTCTGGTATATCCACGCGCTTAATGCCCAACTTAACCTTAGTACCCTTAAGTCCGCGCAGACGACTCATAATATCTTCTGTCGACATCTTAACGCCAGCTATGGCAGTGTCGTTCACAGTTACTATCTTATCTCCTGCTATGATTCCCGCCTTCTCCGACGGACCATTAAGAGTAGGCTGGATAACAAGAAGAGTATCGTCAACCATATTAAACTGCACACCAATGCCATCGAAGTTGCCCCTTAGCGGCTCGTTCATCTTCTTCACCTCTTCTGGTGTGGAATAAGCAGAGTGTGGGTCCAGTTTCTCGAGCATTCCCTTGATAGCGTCTTCAACCAGTTTCTGCTCGTCAACACTGTCAACATAAAGATTGGTAATGGCAAGCTCAGCTATCTGAAGCTTACGGATAGGACTCTTTGGTCCCATATCCAGTCTTACCTGCTGGGCTATGGCAGACATTGATAAGCACAATGCCAATGCCAATATAATTTTTTTCATCTTGAATAGCCGCTTTTAAATATAATCTTCCTCTGGTCTGTCTTCCTCAACCACCAGATTGTCAATAATAAAGTTCTGGCGCTCAGGAGTGTTCTTACCCATATAGTATTCCAAAAGCTTTTGCACCTGGTCGGTCTTGCGCATGGTCACCTGCTCGAGGCGCATGTCGGGACCAATGAAATGCACAAACTCATTAGAAGAAATCTCACCAAGACCTTTGAATCGGGTTATCTCAGGATCTGGTCCAAGCTCGCTGATAGCTCTCAGGCGCTCCTCCTCATTATAACAGTAGCGTGTAATAAAGTCGCCCTTCTTGCCCATCTTAGCGTCCTCGGCCTCAACCACCTTCTTGTTCTTTATCTTCTTACGCTTGTTTCTTACACGGAATAGCGGTGTCTGCAACACGTATACATGCCCTTTCTTTATCAGTTCAGGATAGAACTGCAGGAAGAAGGTGATGATAAGCAGACGTATGTGCATACCATCAACATCGGCATCGGTAGCCACAATAACCTTGTTATACCTGAGTGTGTCAAGTCCGTCCTCGATATCCAGCGCAGCCTGAAGCAGGTAAAACTCCTCGTTCTGATATACAATCTTCTTATCCAGTCCAAACGAGTTTAGCGGTTTTCCCTTCAGTGAGAACACAGCCTGAGTATTAGCATCGCGGCTCGACGTGATACTTCCGCTGGCAGAGTCGCCCTCGGTGATGAATATAGATGTCTCTTCCTTGCGGTCGTTCTTCACATCACTGAAGTGTATTCGGCAGTCACGCAGTTTGCGGTTATGAAGGTTGGCCTTCTTAGCCTTTTCCCTTGCCTGCTTTGCCACTCCGGCCATTGCCTTGCGCTCTTTCTCGCTCTCCTGAATCTTCTGGAGCATGGCATCGGCCACATCAGACTCGCGGTGGAGATAATTGTCAACCTCAAGCTTTATAAAGTCGCCCACATACTTGTTTACCGACACACCTCCATTAGGAGTCATTGTAAGCGAGCCAAGCTTAATCTTGGTCTGACTCTCAAACATTGGTTCCTCCACATTGATGGCAATGGCAGCAACAAGTCCGTTGCGAATATCTCCATACTCAAAGTTTTTCTGGAAGAAATCTTTTATGGTTTTTGCTATATGCTCCTTGAAAGCGCTTTGATGCGTACCGCCCTGTGTGGTGTGCTGACCGTTTACAAACGAGTGATATTCCTCTCCATACTGATTGGCATGAGTGAAGGCAATCTCTATGTCTTCGCCCTTTAGATGGATGATAGGATATATGCCGTCGTTGGTCATGGTATCCTTGAGCAGGTCTTTCAGTCCATGTCTGCTAAGTATGCGCCTTCCATTATACATTATCGTGAGTCCCGTGTTCAGATAAGTATAGTTACGGAGCATTGTCTCGATAATGTCGTTGTGGAACTTATAGTTAAGGAACAGAGTGCTATCTGGCTCGAAATATATGTATGTGCCGTTCTCATCCTCTGTGCTCTCTGTCTTGTCGCTAGTGATATTTCCTTTCTCAAAGGTAGCTATGCGCACCTTACCGTCACGGTAAGAGCGCACCTCGAAATGAGCGCTGAGCGCATTTACCGCCTTTACGCCCACACCATTAAGACCCACGCTTTTCTTAAAAGCCTTTGAGTCGTACTTTCCTCCTGTGTTGAGCACGCTCACTGCCTCAATAAGCTTTCCCTGCGGAATACCACGGCCATAATCGCGCACCGATACACGAAGGTTATCGTCTATGCTAATCTCAATGCGGTCGCCCGACTGCATCTTAAACTCGTCAATAGAGTTGTCTATTACCTCCTTCAGCAACACATAGATACCATCTTCTGGCAAAGAGCCGTCACCAAGTCGTCCGATATACATACCTGGACGGGTTCGCACGTGCTCCATGTCCGACAAGTGGCGAATGTTATCATCAGTATATTCTACAGGCTGCATCTGCCCGTTTTCAATTATGTTATTGTTTTCTTCCATTTATCAAATATTAATGCTTTGTTATTCGCATTATTTTTTCCTCTTGTTCCTTTATCAGATGCTGTTTGCGCTCCTGTCTTTAATCCTTAATAACTTTCTTAAAGCAGCGGCGGCGCTTATGGTGTATAGGGTCTAATGCTCCCCACTGGCTCTGCACACCCTCATTGGTTTCCATCTCAACCTGACTCTCACCCCATTTATATCCATACTTCTGGCACCAAGGTATAAGGTCGGCAATGATAAGAGCGTTGGCCCCTTTTGGACGATACTCAGGGAGCACACCCATAAGTATCAGGTCTACGCCTTCAGTCTTCTGGAACTTCAATGCCCTAAGCACATGCCACCATCCAAATGGGAACAGTCGGCCATTCTTGCATTTCTGCAGCGCCTTCGACAGCGACGGCACAGTAATTCCCACACCCACAATCTTGTGGTCGGGCGTATTATGGTCTTCTATCAGAGTAATGAGGTTCATGTCGAGCACAGAGAAATACATGTCGATATAGTCATGAATCTGCCTTGGCGTCATCTCTGAATAACCGTATAAGTCTTTAAACGTCTCATTTATCAGGTCGAACACCTTCTGTCCATACCCTTCCTTCATCACCTCGTGCTTAGTGAGTTTGCGCACATGAAGATTGTAGCGCTTCTCAATCATTCGGGCTATCTTGCTGTATTTCTCGGGAATCTCATCTGGCACAATGAGCTTGTATTCCACATAGTCATTGTCTTTCTCCCATCCGCCCAGTTTCTCAATATGCTCTGGGTAGTATGGGTAGTTGTATATGGTGAACTGTGTGCCCAACTGGTCAAATCCCCAAGTAAGCATTCCCTCTGGGTCCATATCAGTGAATCCAAGTGGTCCGGCAATCTCTGCCATACCCTTCTCCTTGCCCCACTGCTCAACGGCATTAAGCAACGCCGATGACACTTCAATATCATCAACAAAGTCTATCCAGCCAAAGCGCACAGTCTTGCGGCCCCACTTCTCATTAGCCTTTTTATTGATGATTCCCGCCACGCGGCCCACCACCTTTCCGTCTTTATAAGCCAGAAAATATTCGGCCTCACAAAATTCAAAGGCGGCATTCTTATCTTTGCTTAATGTTCTTACCTCATCAGAATAAAGATTAGGCACACTATACTCATTACCTTTGTATAAATCGTAGTGGAACTGTATGAAAGCGTCTAATCCTTTCTTGTCTTTAACTTTCTCTATAATAATTGCTGACATGAAGTCTCAAAGGTTAATTATACATATTATTTATGCAAAGATAACGATAAAAATTAAATTAAAGAAAGAAATATTTGGTTTTTTAAAATACTTTAATTACTTTTGTGCACAGATAAAAAATAACAAATCTTAATTATTAATTAAACTGATAATGTTTATGAACAGAAAAACTTTATGTGCCGCGCTCATAGGAATGATGCTGGCTGGGAATGCCTTGGCTCAGAACGCAGGCCATTATGAGGTGAAACTAAAGGATGGCAGACAGTTGGAGCTGAGTGCAGAGGAACTGGAAAACCTTAAAAATGAGAAAGGAACTCTTAAGTCATACAACTTTATAGAGGTTCAGGGAGGAGTACAACTCACATCTACTGACGCTAAAATGACCGACCTGATTACTCCTACTGCAGCATTCTCTGTAGGACGCTATTTCACACCTGTTGTTGGTGCTCGCCTTCACGTTAATGCATGGGAGACAAAGAGCGGTTTCAACGACCTTGGCTTCTACAAGTGGAACTACTTCACTACAAATGCCGACGTGATGTTAAACCTTACAAACATGTTCAGCAAAGACAAGAGCGGTTCTCACCCTCTTAACGTAATTCTGCTTGGTGGTATTGGTCTTACCAACTCTTGGGGCAATGAAGAGGCCAACGCAATGGCAGCAGCTAACAACAATCTCAACATGCCATTAGTATGGGACGACAACCGCCTGAGCCACAACATCCGTGCTGGTTTGCGCCTTGAGACCAACGTAACAAAGCCTTTCGGAGTATCTCTTGAGGTTAACGCCAACAGTCTTGACGACCGTTTCAACTCAAAGATGAACGATGCTGACGACTGGCAGTTCACAGCAATGCTTGGCCTTAGCTTCCGCTTCGGTCATAAGAGCAACAAGCCAGTTATCGTGTCTGAGACATACATCGCTCCTCCAGCACCAAAGGTAGAGCCAAAGAAAGAGCCTAAGTATATCACTGTTACAAGAGAGATTAAGAAGCAGGTTCCTGTTACTCTCCACGAAGAGGCATTCTTCAACATCCGCAAGTCAGACCCAGCAGCAGCTATGCCAAAGATTCAGGAAGTTGCTAAGTTCCTCAACGACTATGCCGACGCTAAGGTTACCGTTGTTGGTTATGCTGATAAGGGCACTGGTAATGCCAAGCTCAACATGAAGTATTCTAAGCAGCGTGCTGAGAACTACAAGGAAGAGCTCATCAACAAGTATGGTTGCGACGGCGCACGCATCACCGTTGACGCTAAGGGCGACACTGTTCAGCCATTTGCTGAGAACGACAAGAACCGTTGTGTTATCATCGATGGTACAGCTACAAAGACTGTTACAGAGACTATCACAGAGAAGGTACTTGAGTCAGAGGCGGCTGCAAAGTAAAAGCACATGACTTTTATCCATAAGGGTGGTGGCGAAAATATAATCGCTACCACCTTCTTTTATTTTCAGGCGCTTGCGCAACTGTTCCACACTCATCGGGAAGTTACGCACAGTGATATTTGCCTTGACAATACCGTCTAAGGCATTTTTTATGTCTTTCTTGTTTAGTGTGGTAACCTTCTCCACACGAAACTTCCTTCCAGGAAAATCTTCTATAAAATGCTCCGACACAAACAGATGACTGTTTCTCTCCACCTGTCTTGCACCAAACGCCCTCTCCAGTTCCGCAAAACACCCCGCCTTCATTATCGAGGCATTGGGTTCGTAGAGATAGGGGGTAGTCGACAAGGAACCTACCCCTAACCCCTCCCGAAGGGAAGGGGACTGAGAAACCTCTGTTAGATGAGAGATGAGGGATGAGGGATGAGGGTTTGCTTGCCACGCATACGTCTGAACTCCTAAACTCCTGAACTCCTGAACTCCCTGAGTATTGTCTACACTCCTAAGCGAAGCGTCACTCCTCCACTCCTTCACTCCTTCACTCCTAAAAGTATCGTCTGAACTCCCAAAAACAAACACCTCATCATTATTCACACAAACCACCTTTAGCTCAGCAGCCCCACGCTGCATGATAAGCAACAGTTCCTTGCATTCATTGTCCACGGAAACAATGTGTACCTCAGAAACGCAATTGCCAAGATCGTCTACCGCCTTGCGCCAGTCAAGCATGGGCGACAGCTTCACCATCACCTTGTCGGCCTTCGCCAGCAACAGGTCTTTTATCTCCGTCACATCAGGCATGCAGTCGCTAATGGCATAGGTCTTTCCGCCATGCTCATTACGGCGCGCTGGGTCGAGATAAATCCATGACACATGGTCTAAAGTCTCAAGATACTCTACCCCATCCCCGCATACCACATTAGCACCAGTCAGTTTAAGCACTCCGAAATTGCTGTCGGCTATCTCGCAGAGGTGTTTCTGCCTCTCTACATAAATAGACTTTTTAAAGCCACACGACATAAAAGAGAAATCAACGCCAAAACCTCCTGTCAGGTCAACAAGCGTCTCTCCCTCCACCATACTGGCCTTATACAGGGCCGTCTGCTCACTCGAGCACTGCTCCATCGACAGATGCGGCGGATACACCACATCATCAATAGCTGCCCAACGAGGTATTTTCTTACGAGCTGTTTGCCTTCCTGCTATCTGGTCTAATGCAAACGGCATATCCACATCAGGATATTTACTCCCCGAAAGTGCCAATGTTCTTATGTCTTTATTGGCATTTTCTCTTATAAAACGTTGTGTCTGCTCGTTCATCTTACTACCTTGAAATATTGTTTTGCCTGACTGCGTGTGCGTATATTGAAATGCCACCACTCCGTCCTAAGTGGTTTGAAACCGCCATATTGCATAACCTCGCGCAATAACCTGCGGTTGTCATAAGCCTCTTTGCTTATCTTTCCCTGCTTCAGCAGCTCATCCTCCTTGTCTATATGCGACAGGCGGGTCATATTATCAATCTTAACGCCCATAGTAAGCGTGTCGCCATTCACCCGGCACAGCGTCACGTCAACCGCCAGTCCGTAGTTATGCAGTCCGCCTCCGTTCTTCGGATTGCTCACATAAATTCTTTTATCAGTATTCTTTACAGCATCCCACATCACCTGCTGCACACTCATCGGTCGTGTGGCATCCATCACCATCAGCCTCAGGTCTGGTCGCAATGCTCTCAGCCTCTGGTCAGCCTTCCTAAGCGCTTCCATTGTTATCGGGTGCAGATATGCCTCAGTAAGGTCTTTGTACAGCACCTTGCCTGTGAAGTTGTCTGCGCGGGTATACATCAAACTTATTCTTACCTCTGGCAGTTCCTTTGCTATATTCTTCAGTCCTTGCGCCTCCATGCGCTGCCCGCACTTCTGCGAATACGCACAGCAGGGCAAAATAATCATGCACAACACTGTAATAATCACTCTAATCATAGTCTTTCTCATTTATTCTGCAAAAATAATAAATAAATGTTTTATGCGGAATAAATAGCAAAAGAATATAAAGACGCGTATTTTTTTTTGTAAGTAATAGAATAGAAAAACAACTTTTTTACCTATCTTTGCATCATAAGATAAAAATAACAATGAGAAAACTAATTTCTACCTTTATATTGTGTTTCTGCACAATATGTCTTGTCAGCGCACAAGACACATTCTGGCTAGGAGCCGACATCAGCGGCACCACCATGCACGAGAAACATGGTCGCCAACTGTATAATGCCAAGGGCGAACCTCGTGAGAACACACAGCTAATGAAAGAGTTAGGACTAAACAGCATCCGTCTGCGTGTGTGGGTAGAGCCTAAAGACAGTCTTTGCAACAAGGAAGACATGCTTAAACTGGCTCTCCGTGCTAAGCACTATGGCATGCCTGTGATGATTGACTTCCATTACAGCGACCACTGGGCCGACCCAGCACATCAGGACATCCCCAAGTCATGGCAGCACCTTAGTTATAAGAAAATGAAGAAGGCTCTTTATAAGCATACTAAGGAGACACTGGCATTGCTAAAAAAGCATGACATCGACGTACGATGGGTGCAGGTGGGCAACGAAACCACTCAGGGATTCCTTTGGCCAATGGGACACACCAAAGAAAACATGGAACAGTATGCCGGTCTGTCTCAGTCTGGCTACGAGGCGGTAAAGAAAGTCTATCCTAATGCTCAGGTGATAATACATCTCGACTGCGCCGCCGACCCACATCGCTATAATCATATCTTCGATGGACTGCGCAAGTATGGTGCCAAATGGGATATGATAGGAGTGAGCGTTTATCCATATTGGGACATTAAAGCTGGTCACACCAAATCGGCAGATGAAACGCTCGAGAAAGCCATTGCCAATATCAACCGCATACAAAAGAAATACAACTGCCCTACAATGGTTGTTGAGACAGGCGTGGAGCAACGCAAGCCTGTAGAGGGCAAAGCATTCATCGCTGCATTGATAAAGGCTTGCAAAACTCAAACTGGCGGACAGTGCAAGGGTGTCTACTACTGGGCACCAGAACTTGAGCGCCATTATCCTCTTGGAGCATTTATGAACGACCGCCCAACGGCTATCATGGAAGCGTTTTCGGAGTGAGGAGTGAGGAATGAGGAGTGAGGAGTTAGGAGTTAGGAGTTAGAAATTAGGAGTTAAGACTGCGAAGCTGATGAGCGTTAGCGAACTAATTAAGCATTAAGCATTAAAAACATGAAAGTATTATTAGTAAACGGCAGTCCACACAAGCATGGCTGTACATATACAGCACTTGAGGAAGTGGCTGGCGAGTTGCAGAAGCAAGGCATAGAGACAGAGATTTTTTGGTGTGGCCTAAAACCCACTATGGGATGTTTAGGTTGTGGCAAATGCAAAGACACACTGCAGTGCTGGTATGGCGAAGACATGGTCAATGAGTTTCTTAATAAGGTAAAAGACACCGACGGCTTCGTCTTTGGCACCCCTATTCACTTTGCAGGCACATCAGGAGCAATAAAATGCTTTATGGACCGCGCATTCTGCTCTAAGCTCTCCATCTATGCCAACAAACCTGCTGCAGCCATCGTAAGCTGTCGCCGTGGTGGAGCACAAGGTGGTTTCGAGGATATGAACCGCTATTTCACCATCTCCAATATGCCTGTTGTCTCATCTGAATATTGGAACGAGGTACACGGCAACACACCCGACGAGGTGCGCCAAGACCTTGAAGGCATGCAGACCATGCGCCAACTGGGCCGCAACATGGCTTGGATGCTGCGCTGCATCGAGGCTGGCAAACAAGCTGGCATAGCATTGCCCGAGCATGAGAATAAGATAAGAACAAACTTTATCAGATAATTTCAATGCTTAATTATTAATGCTTAATGCTTAATTATTAATTAATGGATAATGCGTGAGCGTTAGCGAACTAATTAAGCATTAAGCATTAAGCATTACATTCACTCCCCCATCACCGTGGCCACCACTTTCCTTGCTCCGCCATAGTCACGGTATTCACACAAGTAAATACCTTGCCATGTGCCCATGTTAAGGCGCCCGTTAGTAATAGGAATGTTCAGACTAACCCCCGACAGCACCGACTTGGCATGACTCGGCATATCATCACTTCCCTCAAACGTATGCAGGAAGTAAGGTTGGTTCTCTGGCACCAGTCTGTCGAATATTCCCCTCATGTCATGCCTCACATCAGGATCAGCATTCTCGTTTATACACAATCCGCATGAGGTGTGCTTAACAAACAGATTAAGCATGCCCACCTGTGGCAGCGATGGCAACTGACTGGTTATCTCACTCGTTATCAAGTGAAAACCACGTCCTCTTGCCTTTAACGTTATCTCTTGTTGCTTTATCATCTTTTACTTTACAACCATTAACATACCAGTGTCTTTGTCATATCTCAGAGTATCCGTCTCAAAGAATCTCTGCAAATGTCCATCTGCTGCTAGTCCTTCTGGCGTACCAGTCACCAGTGTCCCGTCATCGCCCATCAGCCAAATCATATCAGCTATCTGCAGGGCCAGTTCCACATCATGCGTTGAGAGGAATATCGTCTTTTGCATCTTCCTGCCAATCCTGCTAAGCAGCATCATCAGGTCAACCTTGCTCTGATAGTCAAGGAAAGCCGTAGGCTCATCAAGATATATCACAGGAGTCTGTTGTGCCAGTGCCTTGGCTATCATCACTTTCTGCAGTTCTCCATCGCTCAGCGTACTAACCATGCGATGCCTCAAACCCTCTATATTCACCATGCTAATGGCATTGTCAACAACCTCCATGTCCTCTTTGCTGCATCTATTCCAGAATCCGGTATATGGTGCGCGCCCCATCTCCACTATCTGTTGAGCATTAAGGTTTTGTGTGCTTGGCTTTTCTGTAAGAACAATACTGATGATTTGCGACATCTCCGCTCTGCTGTACTCCTCAATGCCTTTGCCGTTTATCAAGATATCGCCCGACAGTTTCGGTTGAAATCCCGCCAGGGTACGCAGCAGTGTTGACTTGCCAACGCCATTCGGTCCCAGCAAACAGGTGAGCTCACCCTGTCTAATGCTCTCGTTGATGTCTTTTGCCACCACTCTCTTGCCATAGCCTATACATAGGTTACGCAATCTCACTGTATCCTTGTCTGTCATCACCTTATTATTCATACAAATGCAAAATTATCGTTTTTTTTCGATAATCCCAAAATTCTTAATCTTT
>X430_Giraffe__coassemble_81_pt1 | contig 20332 bp, 17 predicted proteins | sample X430_Giraffe__metabat2_high_PE_008 | metagenome-assembled genome bin X430_Giraffe
GAATAAAGACTAATTTTTTGCTCTTCAACCTCAGTTTTTCCGCCTCCAAACCTCATTTTTTTCTCTAGAATGAGATTTTTTTCGGACGAAATTATTTTTGAAAAATTTTGACAAAACCGATTTGTTTCTCCTCTTATAAAAAACGCGAAATTTAGAGAAAAACGATGATGTTACCACACCACCTTATAGTTTATCTTGCCCACTACCTTTCCGTTTCTCACAAGACCGCGACAGGTATATTTGTTGTTGCCACTGAATAGTCCTTTATGAACCAATCCGTCGTACTCGCCATAGCGCCCAGCAACCTTGAAGGGGAAGAGATTATGACAGGTCTCGGTGGGCAGCGACTGGCATACCACCTCTCTGAGCAGATGACACTCGCTGAACGCACCCGCCTCTATCTGTCGCACACTCGCTGGCAGGGCGATGGTTTGCATGGAGCCGCAACGCTGGAAGGCATTGCCCAGTATGGTCTTGGTGCGTTTGGGCAATTGGAGCGTTGTCAGGTTCTGGCAATCGAAAAACATCATGGGCGAGATGCTGTTCTCAACCACAAGCAACTCAACGCACGGCATGCCTCTGTATGTGGCATAGCGGTAGCCCTCACCACGGCTCACCTCTGTTTTTAGAAAACTTGCATATTCCTCTTTGTCGCCACTGGATATGTCGTAGGTTTTTCCTCGCCATGTAAACCGTCCCTTGTTTGTCATTACCCGCAGAAAGAGAGCGGAGCGGTCTTCCACCAGTCTTGCTCCAGACATGTTGAGATGGCGCAGCACCCCCGTCCATCTTTGTCTGTCGCCATAGGCTGCCTCCTGTTTCCACCCATCGGGAGCACCCATCATTCTTCTCAGCAGGGCTATGTCTTTTCCGTTGAGCCGTCCGGTTACGGTAAGACTTGCTGTTTGCCGTTTCTCGCTCTGCGACAGCAGCGAGGATAATGTGCCTGGTGTTTTCACATCTACGGTTTTTGCCAGAGCGCTGTTGCCTCGCAATGGCTGAATGTCGCATATCACCTCTTCTATTATATGACTAGCCACATGTGGGCGGTTAGTGGTTCTTGCTCTTAGCAGTATCTTGTAATATCCGTTGGCCGCGCCGCGCCAGCCAAGGTTAAGATGGTAGTAGCCGCCTTGGCGGTAGCCGTCGCAGATAAAGGCATGGTTTCCGCCGCATGCTATCACTGGCATACCGTTTACCAGGTTGTCGTTTATGGTTTGCAGCAGTAGTCGGGTGTCGCTGCTCTGTATGAACTTACATTGCGGTGAGTAGTTCCAGTGGTTTACAAGCACTGCCCTTGCCGCCTGTGCGTCTGCCACGGTGCTGCCCATCATAAAGCGCGACGCCACGGCTCTGGCATTAGCCGCCATTAGACTTGCCACGGGGGCGGCGCCATCGTCATGGCTGTAGGCTACTGAATAATCCCTTTGCATATTCTGCCAGTCAACATTCATGCGGGCAAAATCAACGGTGTATTCGCCTTGCTTGTCGCCTCCGTGATAGGAGCCTATGCCTGTGGAGGGGTAAGCGTGATAATACATCAACTGACTCATGGCTGTGGCCATGCAACCCGTTAGGCTATGGGTGGCAGGAGCTATTATTATAGGACAGAAGTTGTTATAAGGATGGTCTTGTCCCCACTTGGTGGCAAGCATTGGCTTTATGTGCCTGTCGGCGGCTGATGATGGGGACAAGGTTAACTTGGCGGCATTGCTGGCGACTGACTTTCCTTTTGATGATGCAGAGGGTGAAAGATTGCCAAAAGCCTGTGCCACTTGTTTGCCGTAGTCATCGAGCAGATTCTTTTTCCATTGCGACTCCATGCCGCGGAAGCCCGCCTCGGTACTGTAGGCCAAGATGGCATTGTCCATGTGATGGCCATACTCTTTGTTGACGGCTATGAAAAACATCCGCCTGTCGGCACTCTCATATACCGTAACATACTCCGTGGCCTCCGTAACCTGCCATGCCGAGGCGCGCTGTTTTGCAGGCATGTCGGCGGTGAGCATGCGCAACTGGTCTTTCAGCATGTCAAGATAATTGGCACACTGGGCGCTGCCTGACATAGCCATGCACACGATAAGCATTATGGCGATACGGATTTTATTCATACTTTGCAAAAGTACATAAAATTATCGACAACAAAAACAAAAAGGCCCACGACATTTGCCGTGAGCCTTTGAAAATTTTATATATCTTAACTAGGAGATTCTAAGAGGTCCTAGGGATTCTAGGTAATCTAGAAAGTCTTAGAAGACTGGTTTCTATTACAATTCTGGCATCATAACCACCTCTACGCGGTTGCCTGCCTTGAGGATTTCAGCTGCGAAAGCAGAGATGACATGTGGTGTGAGAGCCTTAACAGCCTCCTCGTAGCCAGTGTGTCCATCCAAACCGTATTCGCGCCAGTCTTCAATGAGGCCAAGCCAGTAGCCATTCTGCTTCTGACGGTCGCCATGAGCCTTGATAAGATATTCCTTAACCTTGGTAAGCTTGTCCTCGTCGCATGACTTGGCAATCTTTTCTACCTCAGCGCGAACGATGTTCATAACCTCTTCGCCCATCTCATACTTCATAGGAGTATAAACGAGCAATGAGGTTTTGGTGCGATACTCGTTGCGTGACATACCACCCTGACAAGCTACTGAGTAAGCAGCGCCACGGTCTTCGCGAATCTCCTTGGTGTAAACCATGCTGAGTATCTGACCAAGCACATCGGCTTTGAGCTTGTTCTCGAGTGTGTACTTGATGTCTTCTGTTGTCCATACTGTTATACCGATGGCCTTAGGACTCTCCATCTTGCGCTTGAAGTTGTTTACGACAATACCCTTAGCGTCGGTGCTAACATCCTTGCCCTTAACCACCTTCTTCTTTGCTGGCAGTGAAGCGATGTACTGCTCGATGAGCGGACGGATAGTAGCCTCGTCGTAGTTACCGATAATGGTAAATGTCCATGCGGCAGCGTTTGATGTCTGCTCCTTGGCAATGGCAAGAATACGGTCGTAGTCAACCTTCTTCAAGTCGTCAAGGGCCAAAGAAGCGAAACGTGGGTTATGGCCATTCATGGTAACCATCATTGAGTCGCTGAAAGCAGCGTCTGGAGAAAGAGCCTTGCTCTTGAGCTGCACCTCAAGGTTCTTCATCACGTTGTCGTAAGACTCCTGGTCTTTCTTGATATTGGTGAAGTAGAGATAAGCCAACTGTAACATTGTCTCAACATCCTTAGGTGTAGAAGAACCGCTGAGTGCCTGGCGTGTCTGACCGATAGAGAGTGATGCTGAAGCAATCTTACCGGCAAGAGCCTTCTCGAGTTCGGTGTGGCTGAAGTTGCCCAAACCGCTGGCCTCGATAGCGTCGTCGAAGACCTTGATGTTTGCGAAGTCGGCCTCGTCATAGAGTGAATAACCACCGAAGCCCTCAGCTGAGAGTATCACCTGGTCGTTCTTATAGTCGGTCTTCTTCAACACAACCTTCGCTCCGTTAGAGAGAGTAAGCTCTGTGTAGCCAAACTTATCGTTCTTGACCTCTTTCTTGATGCTGCCCTTCTTTGGCAACTCAGAGATGAGTGGCTCGTTCTTTACATTGTCAACATAAGCCTCGAGCTTCTCGCCTCTCACGCTACGGATGGCATTGAGCAAACCTTCCTCTGTAGGATAAACGGCACCTTCCTTCTCGATGTTCATGCTCATGATAACAAGGTTGGTGTCTGACTCTGAAACATACTGCTTCATGAGCTGGTTGATACCCTCAACAGGAATCATAGGTATCACCTGCTTCATAACAGTGTAGTAGTCGTCGATTGATGGGATTGGCTCGTTGGCCAAGAAGTGCTGTGCATACTCACGGCAGAACTGGTTGCTGAAACGCTTGTCCTTATTGCTGTACTGCTTGTCCAAAGAACTGAGGATATCTGCCTTGATACGAGAATACTCTGTTGGTGTGAAACCGAAACGTGCTGCACGCAAAGCCTCACGGTAGGCAGCGCTGACAGCCTCATTGGTTTGACCTTCCTTTGGCAACACAACTACGTCGAAAGCACCCTTAGTGCTTGACAGGAGGTAGTCGCCAACGCTTGTCTGAGCAACGAGGAATGGACTCTCTGCCTTCTGTGCATATTCAGCAAGGCGCTGGTTGAGCATTGCCATAGCGGCATTGTCCATATATTCCTTGAGGAGATAAGCCATAGAGGTTTTCATTGAGTCAGGGAAAGCATCGTGCTTCATCATCACATAAACGAGGTTTGAGCGCTGCTCCTTATCCTTCTCAATAGCGATGAGTGGCTCGTTGTTGTCTGGCACCAACTCGTCAACTACAGGAGCGGCATTCTCCTTAACCTTGATTTTGCCAAACATCTCCTTGATTTTGTTTTCGGTGTAGTTAACATCGATATCGCCAACCACGATGATAGCCTGATTGCCTGGGTGATACCACTTCTCGTAGTAGTCGCGGAGAACCTGGTGTGGGAAATTGTCAACAACCTCCATTATACCGATAGGCAAACGGTGACCGTACTTGCTGCCTGGATAGAGTTTTGGGAAAGCGCTCTCGTACATGCGCATCACAGCAGAGCGGCCTGTACGCCACTCCTCATGGATAACGCCACGCTCCTTGTCAATCTCCTTGCCGTCGAGAGTAAGGGCATTTGACCAGTCGTGAAGGATAAGCAGACAAGAGTCGAGCTGTGCCTGATTGGCTGTTGGCACGTTAGAGATATTATATACTGTCTCATCGATAGAAGTATAGGCGTTGAGGTCGCGGCCAAACTTCACACCGATAGACTCGCAATAGCGGATAACGCCATTGCCAGGGAAATTCTGTGTACCGTTAAAGCACATGTGCTCAAGGAAGTGAGCCAAACCTCTCTGGTTGTCTTCTTCCTGAATGGCGCCCACACGCTGTGCGATGAAGAACTCAGCGCGGTCTTCTGGCCAGTTGTTATAACGGATATAATAAGTAAGTCCGTTGTCAAGTTTGCCGATACGCACATCCTTATCTACTGGTATCGGTGGCATCATCTGCGCACTTGCAGTGATGAATGTTGCGATGAGAATCGCAAACATCAGAAAAAGTTGTTTAGTTTTCATTGTTCCTAAAATTGATTTAAATATATTATCTTTTACCTTATAGACGCTTAAAAACATGCAAAACTACATAAAAATATATAGAATTAATGCTGATTAGTACTTTTTAACGTTACGAGGGTGACATTCAAGAATGGTGCGGCGCAGGCTGGTGGTGTCGATATGGGTATATATTTCTGTGGTTTCTATGCTCTCATGACCCAGCATAGCCTGTATGGCACGGAGGTCTGCCCCGCCCTCAAGCAGCGAGGTGGCAAAGGAATGGCGCAGGGTGTGAGGCGAAATGGTTTTGGTGATGCCTGCCTCTATTGCCTGACGCTTTATCATGATAAGTATCATGGTGCGGGTGAGGTGAGCACCGCGGCGGTTGAGAAACACATAGTCTTCCTCACCGGGTTTGATACGCATGAGGTTGCGGTCGTAAAACCACATAGCCAACTCACGTAGCGCCTTGCCAGAGATGGGCACAAGACGTTCTTTGGAACCTTTGCCCATGACGCGCAGATATTGCTCATCGGCATAAACATCGGAAAGGCGCAGGTTGACAAGCTCACTTACACGCAAACCGCATGAGAAAAGCACTTCAATGATGGCACGGTTGCGGTGGCCCTCCCACTTGCTGAGGTCGATGGAGTCTTCAAGCATATCGACCTCATGAGAGGACAGCACTTCTGGCAGATGCTCACCAAGGCGTGGCGACTCGAGCAACTCGCAAGGGTTATCGGGGCGATGGCCGTCTAACTGCAGATATGCAAAGAACGACCTTATGCCACTGAGGATGCGACATTGCGAGGTTGTGCCGATGCCTATATCGTGGAGCGACGCTGAAAATTCCTGAAGGTCTTCCAGTTGCACATCCTTGACACTCATATTATCGGGCAAGTAATCAAGCAGCTTCTGCAAATCGCGTTGATAGGCTTCAAGGGTGTTGGCAGAGTAATTGCGCTCTAATTTCAGGTAGCGCACATACTTTGCCACTACATTTGCATCGTGTTTTTTTGTTGTGTCCATTAATTTTCGTACTTTTGCATTGCAAAGGTAGTGAAAAAAGATGAGAGTTGAAAAAATGAGGGATTGAAACCTCCCCCAGCCCCTCCAAAGGAGGGGAGAAGGGGATGTAGAAGACAGGAACCTCCCCCTGCCCCTCCAAAGGAGGGGAGAAGGGTTGAAGAAGGTAGAAGGAGATAAAAGAAGATAGAAGACATTTGCGTGTCAAGCATACGTCCTGTAACTCCTTAGCGAAGCGATAACTTCCTATAACTCCTTTTAACTTCTTAAAAAGAAAGCATCCGTCTACACTCCTACACTCCTTTCACTCCTACACTCCTTTAAAAAAACACTCAACTCGTCAACTTGTCAACTTGTCAACTCGTCAACTAAAAAAAATATGAAAATACAAATTATTAATGGTCCAAACCTAAACCTGTTGGGGAAAAGGGAACCCGACATATATGGAAACAGCTCGTTTGAGGATTACCTATCAAAACTGCGTGAGAAATACCCTGATGTGCAGATTGATTATTTCCAAAGCAACATTGAGGGAGAGATGATAAACAAGATGCAGGAGGTGGGCTTCAGCTACGACGGCATTGTGCTCAACGCTGGAGCATATACTCACACCAGCATTGCACTTCATGACTGCATACGCTCAATAGTAGCGCCAGTGATAGAGGTACACATAAGCAATGTGCATCAGAGGGAGGAATTTCGCCACCACTCAATGATAAGCAGCGCATGCCACGGAGTGATATGCGGCTTTGGCATGAACAGCTATAGGCTGGCGGTGGAAGGACTTTTGATTAAGGATTAACGATTAACGATTAACGATTAACGATGAACGATTAACGTTGAACGATGAGCGTTGAACGATTAATGATGCCATAATTCATAATTAATATCATAATGAATCTCGAGGAATACATACTAAACCATATCGAACCTGAGGGCGACTATCTCTACAGACTGTATCGCGCCACAAACATTCATCTGCTGCACGGACGAATGGCAAGCGGACACCTGCAGGGAAGACTACTCAAGATGCTGGTGCAGATGATAAATCCGATGAATGTGCTGGAGGTGGGCACGTTTAGCGGTTATAGCGCAATATGCCTGGCTGAAGGATTAATGCGCAAGGAGGCAAAGGTGTACACATTCGAGATAAATGACGAGCAGGAAGACTTTACCCGTCCATGGATAGAAAACTCACCTGTGGCTGACAGGATTGAGTTTATCATTGGCAATGCCATCGAAGAGGCGCCTAAACTGGGTATAACATTCGACATGGCATTTATTGACGGCGACAAGCGCACGTATATTGAAACGTTTGAAATGGTAATGAAGATTCTAAAGCCTGGCGGATTCATACTTGCCGACAATACTCTGTGGGACGGACATGTGGTGGACGATAACTACAAGAAGGACCAGCAGACAAGCGGAATAAACAGTTTCAATGACTATATCATGAATGACAACCGTGTGGAAAAGGTAATACTGCCACTGCGCGACGGACTAACGCTGATAAGAAAAAAAGACTGACCATAATTTGTATTATAAAATCTTTTTTTACTATATTTGCATGTTAAACATGCCTTTAATTATTAGATAATTATTTAAAACATAACAAAACAATATGCAAGAAACAAGACAAAACAAAATAGCAAGACTTTTGCAAAAAGAACTGAGCATCATCTTCCAACAACAGACAAGGATGATGCGCGGCGTAATGGTGTCGGTGACAAGAGTAAAGGTATCGCCTGACCTCAGCATTTGCACTGCATACCTTAGCATCTTCCCAAGTGAGAAGGGTGAAGAGATTATAAATAATATCACCGCAAGCGAGAAAGCCATAAGATATGAACTGGGCACAAAGGTAAGACACCAGTTGCGCATAATACCAGAACTGAGGTTCTTCATCGACGACTCACTGGACTACATCGACAGAATTGACGAACTGCTTAAGAGTTAGGAGTGAGGAATTAGGAGTTATGTTTTCTTTCTACATAGCCAAAAGATACTTATTCTCTAAGAAAAGCACTAATGCCATTAACGTGATAAGTGGCATTAGCGTGGTTGGTGTTGCCGTAGCCACAATGGCTATGGTTGTTACACTTAGTGTGTTTAACGGTTTCCACGACCTGGTGGCAAGCTTATTCACAGCACTGGATCCTGAAATAAAGATTATGCCAGTGAAGGGAAAGACCATTGCCGCCGACGACTCACTGCTGACAAGGATTAAGCAGATGCCAGAAATACTTGTAGCATCGGAAACTGTGGAAGACCAGGCTATGGCTTTATACGGAGAGAGACAGGCTATGGTTATGATTAAGGGTGTCGACGACAACTTCGAGACACTAACAAACATAAACAAGATATTAGATGGCGACGGCGTGTATGAATTGCGCGCCGCCGACATAAACTACGGCATACTGGGCATAGGACTGGCTGAGAAACTGGCCACTGGCTACCGTTACAACTACCCTATCAAAGTATTCGCGCCAAAAAGGGAGGGACAGCTAAGCATGGCAAACCAAATGGATGGGTTTGTAGAGGATGTGCTATTCTCGCCAGGCGTGGTGTTCAATGTGATGCAGTCTAAGTACGATAATAAATATATTATCACTAACATTGACTTTGCCCGCTCGCTATTCAATCAAGAGGGAATGGTGTCGACACTGGAACTGAAACTGAAAGATGGAAGTAACATCAGCAAGGTGAAAGACAGGATAAAAGAGATTGCTGGCGACAAACTGTATGTCAAGGACAGGTTTGAGCAACAGGAAGACACGTTTAAGATTATGAAGATAGAGAAATTTATCGCGTACATCTTCCTTACTTTCATATTGATGGTGGCAAGCTTTAACATCATCGGATGCTTGTCTATGCTCATAATAGAGAAAAAGAACGATATTGCCACACTGCGCAACATCGGCGCAAACGACAAGCAGGTATCTAACATTTTCATGTTTGAGGGATGGCTAATATCTGGTCTTGGAGCTATGGTGGGAATAGGATTAGGTTTATTGCTATGCTGGTTGCAACAAACATTTAGCATAGTGAAACTGGGAGATTCCAGCGGTTCGTTTATTATTGATGCCTATCCCGTGAGCATCCATGCTACCGACATCGTAATAGTGTTTGTCACCGTACTCATCGTTGGTCTTCTGGCTGTTTGGTATCCTGTTAGACATTTCGCAAGGAGAATACTTACAACCTAAAAAAACAAACCTAGAAAGCCACTTTACAGTACATCTTAACCTAGACTTATCTTCTCCACCTCTATGCGCTCATGGAGAAAAAGCATGGCTGACTCACTGAACTTGTCTGGATTCTCTGTTGTAAGATAGCGCACGCTGCCACCCTTAGAACAGAGTTGTTCCATCTCTGGATGATTAAGGAAATAACTACGAAGGCTGTCTGCCACATATTCGCCCTGCGGAACAACACGCACGCCACGGGGAATATATTTCAAAATCTTTGACATGAGCAGAGGATAATGAGTGCAGCCCAGGATAACAGTATCTATATCTGGGTCTTTGCGCATCAGCTCGTTAATCTGCTTTTCCACAAAATAGTCGGCAGCAGGACTGTCGGCCTCGTTATACTCTACCAGCGGAACCCAAAACGGACAAGCCACGCCACTAACCTTAATATCGGGATGCAGCTTCTGTATCTCAAGATTATAGCTATTGCTCTTTATGGTGCCTTCTGTAGCAAGTATGCCCACGTGCCTGCTCTCTGTGAGCGAACCAATAACTTCGGCTGTGGGGCGTATGATGCCAAGCACACGGCGGCGCTTGTCAATAAAAGGAAGGTCGTTCTGCTGAATGCTGCGCAAAGCCTTGGCAGAGGCGGTGTTACATCCGAGGATTACCAACTGGCAACCCTCTTGAAACAAGCGTATCACTGCCTGTCGGGTGAACTCATATACAACGTCAAAAGAGCGAGGACCATAAGGAGCACGGGCATTGTCGCCAAGATACAAGAAGTCGTATTGTGGCAACAACTGTCTTATGCCATGAAGGATGGTTAATCCTCCATAACCTGAATCAAATATACCTATTGGCCCTGCTGTAGACGAGAGGTTCACTGTGCTTGCAAAGTTGACTTAACTATGCCATTGATATCAACACCCTGCTGAGGGTTGATAAAAGGACATGAGTTGTTATCTGTATTGATGATAAAAGAGAATCCCTGATCGGCGCCAATAATGCTCAACAAAGCGGCAAGCTGCTTATGAAGAGGCGCCATTGCCTCCTTCTCTGCCTCGGCGAGAAGGCGCAGACTCTCGTTTTTGAATGCAATGTTCTTGCTTAGCAGTTCCTGCAATTCATTCTGTCGCTTACGCAAAATTGTCTGCGGAAACTCGCGCTGACCTTCCAGGAAGTCCTCATATTTCTTATTAAACTCCTCTTCCACACGCTTTGCCTCTGCATCGTATTTTGCCTTGAGGGTCTCTATGCTCTTCTGAGCCTCAGCATACTCTGGCATTGCCTTGATGGCTGCATCGTAACTAAGATAACCAAACTTTAATACACAAGTTGTTGTATTAGCCAAAGAATCCTTTTTAACCACAACATCTTGGGCAAAACAAACAACAGATACAAACGATACGAGTATTAATAAGAAACGCTTCATTTTTTTAAATTTTAAATATGATGGATGAGAGTTGAGGGATGAGGGATGAGGGAGTGAAACCTCCCCCAGCCCCTCCAAAGGAGGGGAGAAGGGTTGAAGAAGGTAGAAGAAGATAGAGGGAGATAGAAGAAGATAAAAGACATTTGCGTGTCAAGCATCCGTCCTGTAACTCCTTAGCGAAGCGATAACTTCCTATAACTCCTTTTAACTTCTTAAAAAGAAAGCATCCGTCTGCACTCCTACACTCCTGAACTCCTAAATAGGATGAGGGATGAGAGTTGAGAGATGAGAGATGAGGGGTTAATTGTTTTGGTATTAATCCTTAATCTTTAATCCCTAATCCTTAATCCCTAATCTCTCACCCCTCATCAAGAATATTACTTAAGTCCGAGCTTAGCCTTAACGTCGGCTGTTACATCTGTGCTAAGTGTAGTGCTGATATATGGCACACCACCTGCGATATCCATGATGTAAACATAGCCGCCAGCCTGACCAACAGCCTTGATTGCGTCGATAACCTTTGTTGTTATAGCAGCCATCTTCTCCTGTGAAGCCTTAGCAAGAGCCTGCTGATTGTCCTGGTAGCTCTGCTGAATCTTCTGCTGCATCTCGCCTAATTCCTGCTCACGGCGCTGACGGATGTTCTCTGGCAGTGTCTTTGCCTCTGCCTCATACTTCTGAACCTTAGAAGTAAACTCATCCTGCATGCCCTTGAGGTCAGCCTCATACTGCTTCTGCAATGCGTCGATTTCAGTCTTTGCCTTTGTATAATCTGGCATAACCTGAATAATGTCCTGTGCGTTAACATGTCCGAACTTCTGTGCCATTGCTGCGATAGGAGCACACATCAGAAGCATTAAAATTAACTTTTTCATTTCTTTTTCTATTTGTTTTGATTAATAATTAATTTCCTTTATTATCTGCCGTAACCTAATTTCTCAAGCACCTCATTGGATATATCCACCTTTGGACTGCCGAAGATGATTCCAGTGTCACTGGCACGGTCGAGAACAAGCTGATAGCCACGAAGGTCGGCAATATCTTTTACCGCATTGTATATCTCTTCCTGTATTGGTGTCATAAGCGATGCACGCTTCTTAAACAGTTCACCCTCTGGCCCGAAATACTTTTTCTTCAGTTCTGAAGCTTCCTTCTCTTTCTCCATTATAGTGTCCTGCTTGGCCTTCTTTTGCTCTTGCGACAAGAACACCACCTCGTTCTGATAGTTCTTATACATGGTCTGAGCTTCTGTTGAGAGAGCCTCAACCTCTGCCTGCCATTTCTTAGACACTTGGTTCAACTGCTCATTAGCACGTTCATAAGCAGGGATATTCTTTAATATGTAATCCATGTCTACAAGTGCGAATTTCTGTGCGCTGGCTGTCAACGCACAAATAAGCATTGCAAATGTGAATATTATCTTCTTCATATTACTTTCTTTTTATGTTCGTCAATTATTAGACGTTGGTAAAAGGGCATTGGTTACTGATATTAATGTTTTTTCAGTCTTTTTTAAAGACCTTAATTAACATAATGCCACGATAAACAAATGCCGTCTATCCCATTTTCTTAGAACTCCTGTCCAAGGATAAAGTGGAAGTTGCTGCCGCCCTTTGTACCTGTAGACAGTTCCTTGTCAAATCCGTAAGCCCAGTCGATACCCATAAGACCAACCATTGGCAGGAAGATGCGCACACCAAGACCAGCAGAGCGCTTCATGTCAAACGGATTGAAGTTTTTGGTTTCGTTCCATGCGTTACCACCCTCAAGGAATCCTAATCCGTAGATTGTGGTATTACCGAGCATGAATGGGTAGCGTATCTCAAGAGTAAAGCGGTCGTAAGCATAACCCTGTGCTGAGTATGGTGTAAGAGAACCGTTCTCGTAACCACGCAAACCGATTGTCTCCTGCGCATAACCTGTTGAGTAGCCGCTCATGCCATCACCACCCACATAGAATGTTTCGAATGGAGATTTCTTATATTTATTATAAGAGCCGAGGATACCGAGCTCAACGCGTGTCATAAGCACCAAACACTTTGTGCCTGTGGTGAGCGGAGTAAACGTGCGAGACTTCAGCTTCCACTTATGATACTCAATCCAGCGGTATTTCTGCTGCTGCTCCGACTGATAACGCTCATAATTCTTCTCGTATGTCTGCGCTGTGGCAAGATTCTCATAGTCTTTTCCGTCCCAAAGCGACCATGGTGGTGTCAAGGTAACAGATGCCATGAACTCAGAACCTGTTCTTGGGAACAACTGATTGTCGGTACTGTTGCGCGACAGGTTGATGCTGAAGTTTACGTTATTACAGTTACCGTTTGATATGATAAAGTAGTTCCAGTCTCTAAGCATATAACGCTGATATGACAATGCCGCTGACAACTGGAAGAAATCGTCAGGCCAGCGCAGACGCTTGCCAAAACCAATAGACAATCCCAGCATCTGAACATACTTATCATCGTCCAAGAAACTTTCATAGTTGTTGTAATAACCATTATAACTGCCGTATCCACCGTAGTAGTTGTAATAATTATTGTAATAGCTGCTGTTATAATAGTTGCTTGACACGTCGGTCTGCTTAGAGTAGAAAGCACTCACGTTAAACGCATTAGGGCGCTTGCCGCCAAACCATGGTGCAGAATAGCCAATACTATACGACTGATAATATGTACCGTTGGTCTGTGCGCTGAGCGACAACTGCTCACCGTCACCGATAGGCATGATACCTCTGTGCATCTTGTTCTTTCCAAACAGATTGCGCATAGAGAAGTTATTGAGCTTCAGCGACACGCGTCCAATAACACCCGTCTGTCCCCAACCGAGCGAGAACTCCACCTGGTCGTTAGACTTCTGAACCAGTTCCCAGTTGATGTCAACCGTTCCCGACTCTGGATTAGGTTTTACGTCAGGATTGATTTGTGTCTCATCGAAGAATCCCATTGATGCCACCTCACGATAAGAGCGCATAAGTGCCTCCTTTGAGAACAAGTCGCCTGGCTTAGTCTTCAGCTCGCGGCGCACCACCTCTTCGTAAAGACGGTCGTTACCGAAAATCTTAACACTGCTGATATGAGCCTGCGGACCTTCTGTGATACGCATCTCAAGGTCGATAGAGTCGCCCACGATATTCACCTCTACCGGGTCGATGCTTGAGAACACATAACCGCTGTTCCAGTAGTAGTTGCCCACAGCATCCTCATCTTCCTTCAAACGCTTGTTTATCTTATTCTGGTCGTACACATCACCGCCCTTCACCTTGAGCATTCTGTTGAGCTCGAATGTTGGCACCACGGTGTTGCCCACCCATGTGATGTTTCTCACATAATATTTCTGTCCCTCGTCAATCTTGAGGTATATGCTCACATGATTTTCATCCACATTCCATACGCTGTCCTCAAGAATCACCATATCACGATATCCCAGTTCAGAGTATTTGTCCATGAGGTTCTGCTTGTCAGTCTCATATCTCTCTGTGGTGAACTTCTTTGATTTAAGGAATGAAGCCAGTTTGCCTGCCTCATGGGTCTTGGCAAACGCACCCTTGCGGAACAGTCCGCCCTTAATCTTAGATGCCTTGAGGTTATCATTACCTTCGATGATAATATCCCTTACCTTCATCTTAGCCTTCTTGTCGATGTTCACGTCAAGAATAACCTGATTGGTACCAGTCACATCATCACGCTGCATGATGTTAACCTCAGCGTTCTTAAATCCTTTCTCGTCGAAATATTTCTTTGTAAGAATGGTAGCGCGGTCAATCATGTTAGGAGTAATCTGACTGCCTTTCATGATTCCCAGTTTTGATTCCAGGTCCTCGCGCTCCGACTTTTTCACGCCATTATAATTGATTACGCTCACACGAGGGCGCAAAGCCAGACTTATGCAGAGATAAACCTTTGAGCCTACGATAGAGTCGGCGGTGATGGAAACATCAGAAAACAAGCCATGCTTCCAATATCTCTTTACTGCCTCAGTAATCTCATTGCCAGGAACATTTATCTGCTGTCCCACCTCAAGTCCAGACAGACCAATAAGCACATAATCCTCGTATTCCTTTATTCCCTTAACACTTATGCCTCCAATCTCGCATAGGCGTGGAGTACCGGCGTAAGAGATTGAGGGATTAACAATCTTGTCCTGTGCGCAAACGGTCATCGTGCATCCAAAGGCGCACAATGCCACCAGCAGCATCAGGCGGCGTCTTGTTCCCTTACCTATATACCTTATTATATTAAAGTTCTTCATTATCTTCTTTATAGTATCAGCCATGGTTTATCTGGCGTTTTCTTTTTCCTCGTTTTCCACTTGCTCCTCTGTCTTTCCAAAGCGGCGCTGTCTGCCCTGATAGCTGGCAATGGCCTTGTGAAGCTCTTCCTCGCCAAAGTCTGGCCAGTATGTATCACAGAAATACAGTTCAGAATAAGCAATCTGCCAAAGCAGATAATTAGATATGCGCAACTCGCCGCCTGTGCGTATCAGCAGCTCTGGATCGGGCATAAAACTGGTTTGCATATACTTATCCATCACTTCATCGCTGATGTCGCTTATGCTCAGTTTGCCCTCAGCTACAGCCGCTGCGATATCCTTTGTGGCCTGTGTTATCTCCCATCTTGACGAGTAGCTCAGCGCCACCACCATTGTCATGGCAGTGTTTCCTGCTGTATGTTCCTCTGTCTCATGAAGTTTTCTTCTCACATCATCAGGGATACGGCTCAGGTCGCCTATCACTCTGAATCTCACATTGTTCTTCATGAAGATTTCGTCTTCAAGTGATGTGAGCACCAGTCCCATCAATGCCGACACCTCATCGGCAGGGCGGTTCCAGTTTTCTGTGGAGAATGTATATAAAGTAAGATACTTAACGCCCAAGCGTGTACACTCCGAGGTAATACGGCGCACAGCCTCAACACCAGCCTGGTGTCCATAGCTGCGTTGCTTACCACGCTCAGAAGCCCAGCGTCCGTTGCCGTCCATAATAATGGCAACATGCTGCGGTATGCGTGTCATATCCAGTTGTTCTTTCATTGTGTGTATGTTTTATTTAATATAAATCACTGTTACATGTCTTGCACTTAGCAAAGATGTCGTAGGTTATCGACAGTTGCAAGGTGCTGAAGCAGTCGGTGTTCTTAAACAGTCCGTTGCTCTTTATTCCGTATGGGTCCTTTACGCCGTCAAGTTCATCGCTAAGAGTAAAGTGCATCATCCATTCAAGCGTAAGGTTGAGGCGCTCTGCCATCTTATATTTCACTCCAAGACCTATTGGCATATTGGTTGCCACAATATTTTTCTCGTCTGTCTGCACGAATCCGGCACCCAGTCCTATCGCGACAAAGGGCACCAGCGGTTTTGCTCCGCGATACTCCCTGCCTGTTCCGTATGGCCAGAAGTTATATTCATATCTTAATCCAACATCCACTAAAGAGTTGTTGAATGTTATTGTTGTGTCGCTCGTAGCAGGATACCATGTGGCAGTATTCTCTGACGAACCTTTCAGTTTTCCGAATCCGATGTTCAGTGCCCATGCCGAGCGTGGATTGGATCTGTATTTTGCCACCAGCGCTCCCATCGGCTGCATGTTTTTAGTAAGACTGCCATTAAAGTCGCCCTGATATGCCACAAGCGCACCGCCCACACCAATCTCCGCCTTGTATTCCGGTTCATCCTGTGCATGAGCGCAAAGACTAACAAACAGCATGAGCACAGTTAATGGCACTGCCTTTATTCGCTGTAACATAGTCTTCATCATTTGCAACTTAATTATACTCAGAACTGAATAATTGCTATTCTATTTCTTCCAACCCATCTTATTGAGACGTCCGCGCCATACCTCACCTGTGCCGCTGCTTATCAACCAGATAAAATTATCGGCATCTACGGCAACAGCCACAGACTTGGCGTTTTTATCAAAGCCGTCCATTATTTTCAATGTGTTGCTGTTCTTCCATGTCAGTCCGCCATCACGGCTTTCATATATCTTTGAGTATGCCTCGGCAGATGAGCCGCCAATACCTACGCCACCTATTGCCATAAGACTCTTGCCATAGGCAAACACCTTCAGGCCAGACAGGCGTGGGAGCGGATAAAGCATTGATGAGTCGAAATCTACATACGACCATATATTCTTTACTGCCACGTCAGAATATTCCACTATCTTGCTCCATACCATGGCTGTCTTCTCGTTAGGATAAGCAGTGAGCGAGCGGTTACCCACAAGCACCATGCGGTCGGCATTGTCAACAAATCCGAATGGCTGGCACACACAACAGATATCTGTTGCTGGCAGCTTGGCTATATCATCATCACACTCGTCTATGCTCCATGTTGCTCCGCCATCCTTTGACACTACGAGGTTGCCGGCATCATCCATAGCATAAAGTTCTTTTGTGCTTGCGCCAAGCAGTTGTTTTACAGATGCTGTTGTCTGCACCTCGCTAAACGCCTCGCCATCGGCACTCACCTTCAGCAAACCGTTGTCAAGGATATAGAGTGAGCCATTAAATACTGCTACATTAGAATAAGCATCGGCGCCAAAAACAGTTGACAGTTCTGTCCACTCAACAGCATTTGAAGAAGTATATGCAAATGTATTCTGACCCTTCTGGCCAAACACGAATGTCTTGCCAGCAAACACCACAGCATTAACCTTGTCAAGCGATGCGAAGGCGGCGTTTACAGTCTTTTTCTCCCACTTAAACGAGTCTGCCACCTCCTTATGCACATTCACCGTAATCTTATAGCGGCGGTTTATTGAGTTATCCGCTGAGTAAACGCGCACATAACGTGGTGTGGAGAAATCAATGGTATCTGTAGTTGTAAGATATGCCACACTGTCACCAACGACATTCTCAATACCCACCGAACCAGAGTTTTTAGTGGTGTATTCACACAAAAGCCTTGTGGCATCGGTGCCATAAGGTAATGAATCGGCATTGAATATCTCGCCGTTAACATGGTCTATGCTAAATGGATAGGTTGACACTTTGGAAGAACTTGCATAATATGTAGTGTCTTTTCCTTCCTTGGTCTTTGTCTGCACAAGAATCTTTGCGCTTGTTATGCTAAAAGATGTTATTGCAGCATCGTCATGCAAAACAAATTCTGTCTCGTCAGACTCCAAACACGATGTTAACAGTACCGCTACTGAAAGCAGCAGGTATATATGATTAAAAAGCTTTTTCATCAATTCAATTTAAATTTAACTGCAAATTTACTCACATTTCCGCAAATAGCAACATTTTTCTACTGATTATTAAATAAAATATATGATTATACCGAAAATTTAGACTTTTTTAAAAAAAGGCGACTTGCATTTTTTGCGTAGCATCAACTGCCATCTTGGGATATATATAAAAAAAAGAATGCGGTATGAATCACTCACCCCGCACTCCTTTATAACGTAAGTTGAACTAATTATGGAGCAATCGCTGCCATTATCAACAAAACGTTATGAAATCTAATAACATAATCTTTACCTTAAATCTATTAACTACTAACCTAATGAATAACAATGATGTATTCGTCACGAACACGATGCAAAGATACTACGTTTTCAACTTGCAAACAAACAATTTTAAGACCTTTCTTCATTATTAGCATTTCTTATTGATTTATATCAAACATATTGCATAACGTAATCTTTTTCGTATATTTCATTAACAAATGTAAGTGCCTAACACCATGTTATATACACAAAAAATCCCGCCCATCATCCGATGAGCGGGACTATATATTACCCTATCCCTCCCCTATGGAGAGGTTAGGAGGGGTTTCTTAGAGCTGTGGACCAGCAGCTACGAGAGCCTTACCAGCCTCGTTAGTTGTGTACTTGCTGAAGTTCTTGATGAAACGAGCAGCCAAGTCCTTAGCCTTCTCCTCCCACTGGCATGCGCACTCGTAAGTGTCGCGTGGGTCGAGGATAGCTGGGTTTACGTTTGGCAGAGCTGTTGGAACCTCGAAGTCGAACATAGGAATCTTCTTTGTCTCAGCCTTCAGGATTGAGCCATCAAGGATAGCGTCGATGATACCGCGTGTATCTGGAATAGAGATACGCTTGCCTGTACCGTTCCAACCTGTGTTTACGAGGTATGCCTTAGCACCGCTCTTCTCCATCTTCTTAACGAGCTCCTCAGCATACTTTGTTGGGTGCAACTCGAGGAATGCCTGACCGAAGCAAGCAGAGAATGTTGGAGTTGGCTCTGTAATACCGCGTTCTGTACCAGCGAGCTTAGCTGTAAATCCAGAGAGGAAGTAGTACTGTGTCTGCGCTGGAGTAAGGATAGATACTGGAGGCAGTACACCGAATGCATCAGCAGAAAGGAAGATAACGTTCTTTGCAGCTGGAGCAGATGAACCTGGCTGGATGTTGTTGATGTGGTTGATTGGGTAAGAAACGCGAGTGTTCTCTGTTACGCTCTTGTCGTTGAAGTCGATTGTGCCATCCTCAGCAACAGTTACGTTCTCGAGCAGAGCGTTACGCTTGATAGCACCGTAGATGTCTGGCTCGTGCTCCTTAGAAAGACCGATTACCTTAGCGTAGCAACCACCCTCGAAGTTGAACACACCATTGTCGTCCCATCCGTGCTCGTCGTCACCGATAAGGCGGCGCTTTGGATCTGTTGACAGAGTTGTCTTACCTGTACCAGAGAGACCGAAGAAGATAGCTGTGTTCTCACCGTTCATGTCGCAGTTAGCAGAGCAGTGCATTGAAGCGATGCCCTGGAGTGGAAGGTAGTAGTTCATCATTGAGAACATACCCTTCTTCATCTCACCACCGTACCATGTGTTGATGATTACCTGCTCGCGGCTTGTGATGTTGAAAGCAACGCAAGTCTCTGAGTTGATACCCAGTTCCTTCCAGTTCTCAACCTTTGCCTTAGAAGCGTTGTAAACGATGAAGTTTGGCTCAAACTCATCAAGTTCCTCAGCTGTTGGCTGGATGAACATGTTCTTAACGAAGTGTGCCTGCCATGCTACCTCAACGATGAAACGAACAGACATACGTGTGTCCTTATTAGCACCGCAGAAGCAGTCAACAACGAACAACTTCTTGTCGCAAAGCTCTTTCTTTGCAATTTCCTTCAGAACAGCCCAAGACTCCTCAGAGAGAGGCTTGTTGTCGTTCTTATAATCATCTGAAGTCCACCATACAGTGTCCTTAGAGTTTTCGTCCATTACGATAAACTTGTCCTTAGGTGAACGACCTGTGTAGATACCAGTCATTACGTTCACTGCGCCAAGTTCTGTATCCTGACCCTTTTCAAAACCTACGAGACCTTCCTTTGTCTCCTCCTCAAACAATACCTCATACGAAGGATTGTAAACAACTTCAGTAGTACCGGTGATACCGTACTTCTCTAAATCTGAGATCTGAAACTTTGCCATCTTAAATCTTTGTGTATTTAATTAGTTATAAATATTTTCTCTTCAAAAATGCCTATTGACCATTTTCGCTGCAAAATTACAAAAAATCAAATTAACAGCAAAAAGTTTGCGCACACAATTTTCTGATTGACTGCGCTTTTTCACGAAAAGTAACATTTTATTATTGTAAGTCGTACACTTTTGCAAAACAGAGTTGGCAAATGAGGTTGGGAGGTTGGAAGGTTATAAGG
>X430_Giraffe__coassemble_82_pt1 | contig 20259 bp, 14 predicted proteins | sample X430_Giraffe__metabat2_high_PE_008 | metagenome-assembled genome bin X430_Giraffe
GCTGTAAATCAATGAAATATAAATTGTTAAAAAATATTCAAAAAATAGTGATTAACTAATATTTTAATTTTTATAGTGAGTATTGGCAAAATTATATGTAACTTTGCGTTCGCTAATAAAATTAATTTGATTATATGATTGATACGTCGGCGTTTCAAGGTAAAAAAGCTACATATTATACTTTAGGGTGTAAGTTGAACTTCTCTGAAACCTCAACTTTTGCGAAAGCATTGAGTGAATTTGGTGTTGGCACAGCTGCAAAAGGTGAGTGTGCTGATATTTGTATTATTAATACTTGCTCTGTAACTGATGTGGCTGATCATAAATGCCGTCAGGCAATAAACAAGTTGGTAAGGAATAATCCCGGTGCTTTTGTTGTTGTTACAGGATGTTATGCTCAGCTTGAAACAGAAAGAATTAGCAAGATTGATGGGGTGGACTTGGTGCTTGGTTCAAATGAGAAAGCAAATTTAATTCAGTTTTTATCTGATGCATGGGTTGAAAAGACATCAAATGATGATTCGCTTCATCGTTTTTATTCAGTTAAGACAAAGGATATAAAGTCGTTTGCGCCAAGTTGCTCTCGCGGAAACAGAACTCGCTATTTCTTAAAGGTGCAAGACGGTTGTGATTACTTTTGCACTTATTGCACAATACCGTTTGCAAGGGGATTTAGTCGTAACCCAACAATTGAGTCACTTGTAAATCAGGTAAAGGAAGCAGCAAAAGAGGGCGCAAAGGAGATTGTGCTTACTGGCGTTAATATAGGTGATTTTGGCAAGACTACAGGTGAGAGTTTTATAGATTTAGTAAAATCGCTTGATGAGATAGAGGATATTAAGCGTTATAGAATAAGCAGTCTTGAACCAGATTTACTTTCTGATGAACTTATAGAATATTGTGCTAAGAGCCGTGCCTTCATGCCACATTTCCATGTGCCTTTGCAAAGTGGAAGCGATACTGTGTTAAAACTCATGCACCGACATTATGATACATCTCTTTTTGCTGATAAAATTCATAAGATAAAGCAGGCTATGCCTGATGCTTTTATTGGTGTTGATGTGATGGTTGGTTGCAGGGGAGAGACTCCAGAATGCTTTGAAGAAACCTATAGCTTCTTGTCATCCCTTGATGTTACACAACTACATGTTTTCCCTTATTCAGAACGTCCCGGCACGGCTGCGCTAAAGATACCTTATGTAGTGGAACCAAAGGAAAAGAAAGAACGATGTGCAAAGCTCCTTGCATTATCAGACGAGAAAACACATGCGTTCTACTCAAATCATATTGGCAAAGAAGCAGTTGTGTTGTTCGAAAAAGCTTCAAGGGGCAGGGCAATGCATGGTTTTACAGAAAATTATATAAGAGTAGAATTACCAGCATTATTATCCAAACCAGATTATGATAATCAGTTGTTGAAAGTAAGTCTTGGGGATTTTAACCATGATAAGAGTGCTTTAAAAGCAGAGATAATATGAATAAGCGAGTAGCTATAGTTATCCTAAACTGGAATGGTGAGAGCATGATGCGCCAATATCTTCCAGGGATAGTGAGATTTTCTGCTGATGCATATATATATATAGCCGATAATGCATCGACAGACAATTCTGTGGAAATGCTTAGGGCTGAGTTTCCAATGTGTAAGTTGATATTATTTGATTGCAATTGGGGATTTGCAGAAGGGTATAATAAGGCATTGAAGAATATTGATGCTGAGTATTTCATATTGTTGAATTCTGACATTGAGGTGACTGAAGGTTGGCTTAAGCCTATAGTAGATTACATGGATGCAAATCCTGATGTTGCTGCTTGTCAGCCCAAGATTATGTCGATTCATAATAGGAGATGTTTTGAGTATGCTGGGGCTTGTGGAGGATTTGTTGATAAATATGGCTATCCATTCTGCAGGGGCAGGATATTTGATGTGGTTGAAGAGGATAATGGACAGTATGATAGTGTAATAAATGTATTATGGGCTACAGGTGCAGCATTGGTTATTCGTAAAAATGATTATGAGTCAGTTGGCGGACTTGATGCTCGCTTCTTTGCTCATAATGAGGAAATTGATTTGTGCTGGCGCCTGCGCATAATGGGAAGGCGAATATGTTGTGTACCTCAGAGTGTAGTATATCATGTTGGCGGAGGTACGCTGCCAAAAGGTAATCCGAGAAAGACTTATCTGAATTTCAGAAACAATCTGACGATGCTGTATAAATGTCTGCCTGAAAAAGAACTTAAATCTGTGATGCGCATGCGGTGTCTGTTAGATTATGTGGCTGCATTTCAGATGTTGCTAAAAGGCAACTTCGGTGATTTTAAGGCTGTTATAAAGGCAAGAAGGGATTATAAACGATGGAAGGCAGATTTCAAAGCCGATCGTGATGCTATACATAAGAATTCAAAGTGCGATATAGTGACAGAGCAAATACCTATATCCATATTATGGCAATATTATTTTAAAGGCAGAAAGAAATACTCGGATTTGCCTTTGGAAATAAAATGAAAAAAGCAAACGCACCACTTGGCTTGTCTAAGTGGTGCGTTTGTTATGTTTAAACGATGCGTTTACGTTGTATAAACGATGTATTCGCATGCCTTAACCCCAAATTGGTTATTAAAACGTGGAAATGATATTAATAAATATCTTTTGCCCGTTTGGCTATTATTGTAGGCTTTATTACTGTTCCTTTATTTTTACTATTGCTGGCTGCTCAAGTTCGTCTTTCCAAGCGTCAAGGTAACGGAACCATTCTTCTGAAGAGTGGTAGCCAAATGATTCGTTATCAGAACCAAATGTAATGTTATAATGAAGCTCGTCTGTAGCATTGCCCACTACAAAAGGATAATTGTCTGTGTTGGCTGGCAACTCGCTTATGACATACTTTGCAGGTATATATATACCGAGTCCTACAGTCTCGCGCTTATGTCCTGCAGAATCCTTTTCTGATACAGGCCAGTCGATACCCCAACAGCCGCGCAGACCTTTCTTGTTGCTATGCTCTACAGAGTTCTTTACATTAATTATACCTGTGGCAAACTGATATGCAGGTACTGATTTATTGAATTTTACATCAACAAAGCAGTCGCGACGGCCTGCGTAAAGGGTGTAGAGTGCGCTCATGTCTATTTTTTCCTTTCCGGCATTCATGGTATTCCATCCCTCGTCTAATACCTCAACTATAGTACGCAGTGGACCTCTAGATATAATACGTAGAGTACGATAGTCAACATCTTGGAGCATTTGTGGTTTTTGACCGTCCCAACCTCTTAAGGCACCAAGTCCTAGAGTCTGACCTACCCATAGCACATCATCGCCAAAGCCTGTTGCTTTCTGGTTTGAATCAGGATAGAACTGGGTTTGCTTGATTTCAAGTCCTTTACGGTATTTCCCATAAATATCTACTGTTTGCCTGTGGTCGAAATAGATACGATATGCTACCATGTCGTTCTCGAAGGCAGGACCATGGTGGTGAAGCATATTATATGGATTTGTGCCATTGTCTACAGTGAGACTGCTAATATACAGGTCTTGCTTGTTGGTGCTTTTTATTTTCTTGTTGGAAAGCAGCATTTCCACATACACTTGTGACTCGTATTTGCGAGGTTTTCCATTGTCCTTTAGTTCAACGGTGAAATTTTGCTTCTCTTTCTTAGACATGTCTGTAATGAAACAGAGCTCGTCAAATATCTTGTCTCCGTTTAGGTCGTCAAGCTGTGATGGTATTTCTGTGCCTTCCGAATTCTTTACTATTGCAGATTTTACCTCAAATCCGTAATCTTTTAATTTTAATACCACAGGTGTGGATTTACGCTCTGTTTTAGTTGGATTGGTCACACTTACATTTAGTGTTTTCTGGGCATTTGCTGTAATGCAACCCAGACCGTAGATTAATGCTAAAGTAATTAATTGTTTTTTCATATACATTTACCCTTTGTATTTATTTTATTATACAAATATAACTAAAATCGAGTTTATTTCTTTATAAAAACAATGGATGTACACAATTTTATACTATTTTTTATCTTTTTTAGGTTAATATTTGGGTATTAAAACATAATTTAGTATTTTTGTAATGAATTTAACAATAATAAATAATTATAAACACTTTTGCGATATATAAGTGCGTAAGTTATATTACATATTGTTTTTAGTAATGTTTCTCTGCATTGGATGCGAATGGCACCTGAAGTCATTAGATAAAGATGGCGCAACTAGTTTCAAGGTGGAGCGATATGATATTGTGGAATCAACATATCTTACTACAGGAAGTTTCTCTGCCTTGCAGGAAATGAAAACAAGTTTTCCTGAGGAAACTTGTATGCTGATTGAGGATGTGCTGAAAATTGGTGCGATTGACGAACCTGATATAAATGCAAAACTTTATGTTTATTACAAAGACTCAACTCTCCGAAATATTATATCAGATGTAAGAAGGCAATTTTCAAATATTAGCGATGTGGAAAAGGAATTGAACAAATCCTTTATAGAGTTGAAAAAGCATTTCCCTACTATTGATATTCCAAGAGTTTATACTCAGATAGGTGCCCTCAGCCAGAGTATAATTGTGAGTAATGGTTCCATTGGCATATGTCTAGATAAGTATTTAGGTGCCAGTTATCCATTGTATAGCAAATACTATTCAGATGATCAACGCTCAACAATGGAGCGCAGGATGATTGTTCCCGACTGTATGTTATTCTATTTACTGAGTTGTTTTCCTTTGCCTGAAAATCAGGCTTGTACTGATTCTCTGTCAGAACAGCAACGGATGCATGTGGGAAAGATAAAGTGGGTTGTTAACAAACTTACTGGCAAGAAGGCTTTCTCTGATACTTTTGTAGCAAAGGTTGATGCTTATATGGTGAAGAATAAAAGGGCAACCATCAATAACCTGCTTACGGGAGAATAACATTCTGACCTTGGTAAATATTATTTTCTCTGAGGTATTTCATAAGTTTGTCTGTAAACTCATGATTTTTCATCCCCCATTGTGGACCTACAAGCATATCTTTAGGTGATTGGGATGTAAATCGCTCGATTACAATATCTTTTCTTAGAAGTTTTATATAGCGGCCAATCAATTCAATGTATTCATCTGGTGAAAACAGATGAAAGGGATGCTCTTTGTACATTTGTGCAAGCTTTGTGTTATGGATTACCTGAAGCTGATGCAGTTTTAAGATATTAATAGGTAAGGCAGATATTAAAGGTGCCTGTCTTATTATTTCTTCAGAGTCTTCACCTGGAAGTCCTAATATTATATGACCGCCTGTTATTATCCCTTTTTCGGCAGTTTTTGAAACAATCCGCTTAACACATTCAAAGTCATGACCTCGGTTGATAAGTTTTAAGGTGTTGTTGTTTGCTGTCTCAATACCATATTCTATGGTTATGAATGTTTGTGTGTTAAGATGTCCAAGATAATCAAGCAGTTCATCAGATACGCAGTCAGGCCTAGTGCCTATAACAATACCTATTACATCTTCTACGCCAAGGGCTTCCTCATACATGTGCTTCAGTTTGTCAATAGACTCGTATGTGTTGGTATATGCCTGAAAGTAGGCTAGAAACTTCATGTCGGGATATTTATGAGAGAAGAATTTCTTTCCTTCCTCTAATTGTGCCTTTATGCTGCTTGTGCTATTGCAATATGAGGGATTGAAAGTGCGGTTGTCGCAATATATGCAACCGCCTTGTCCAATGCGCCCGTCTCTGTTTGGGCAACTGAAACCGGCATTTATAGATATCTTCTGTACACGAAATGGAAACATGGAGCGTATCCATGTTCCATAATCGTTATAATGTTTACTGTCTGACATAATATGATTTATTGCATATTAGAATGGGAATATGAGCGGTAGTACGAAAGTCATTATTACTCCTATCATAATTTGTAACGGCAATCCCACTTTTATATAGTCACTAAACTTATATTCGCCTGCTTTCATTACGAGAGCATTTGGCGGGGTGGCAAATGGAGAGGCAAAACACATGCTGGCACCCAGCGTTACAGCAAACAGGAAAGGGTAGGGACTTGCTCCTATCTGTGTGGCAGAGGTCATTGCGATTGGTGCCATAAGCACGGCGGTGGCTGTGTTGCTGATAAACATTGTTAACAATGATGTGGTGAAGTAAATTCCTGCAAGAAGTACTATTGGCCCCATCGACCCTAATGCCGACACCAGAGATTGAGATATCATGGCAGATGTGCCAGTCTTTTCGAGGGCAGTAGACATTGGCATCATTGCGGCAATGAGAACAATGCTTTCCCAGTTGATGGTTTTGTATGCAGACTCAACATTGCGGAAACAACCCAGCAAAACCATAAGCAATCCTGCTATGATAACAGCTGTTACAGGGGCAACGGGTATAAAGTCGAATACCATCATCGCTATCATGGAAATCATAATTATAGCGGCTAATGGAGCTTTATAATTAAGTGTTACCTGCGAAGCCTGTTTCTCAGGCTGTCCTAATACAACCCAGTCGTTTTCCTCGTTATCCAGTTCAGAGATATTGCTCCATTTGCCTTGTACCAATAATACGTCGCCAGCTTGAAGCTTTATGTCTGTCAGTCCATCGCGTATATAGTTGTCGCTTCTTTTTATTCCAAGAATATTGATTGAATATTTCTCTCTGAAACCAGCGTTAATAATCTTATAACCTATTAATCTTGATGTTGGCATTAAAACAATCTCTGCTATTCCAATATCATAGAAATCGATGTTGTTATTGTCAAGCATCTCAAGTCTGTTTTCTTCAGCAAACTTATCCATCATGTTGGTGTCGCCAGTTATATAAACTATGTCATCAGCGGATAATATGCTGTCTGGTCCAGCAAGACTTTGGCGTATGTTCTTGAGAATACCGCTTTTATCGGCTTTCTCGTTTCTTATCTCAACGATTGTCAAACCGAATTTGCTGCGCATGTCAAGTTCTGCCAGAGTTTTATTCTTAATAGCCGATTGGGAGGTAATGCGATATCTGCGTAAATCTTTATTAAGATTATACTCAGCAGCCAACTCGTCTAACGATTTAGTATTGCTGTTTTTGCTTTTCTTGGCTTCTTTATCCTTATACAAGAAAATCTTGCTAAGCGGAAGGAGTACTATTATGCCTACAACAATGCAAATTAATCCAATGGGAGTAAACGAGAAGAATCCCAACGGTTCATAACCAGCCGATGTTAATGCTTCTTGTATCACAAGGTTAGGTGGAGTACCAATAAGTGTGAGCATTGCTCCTAAACTGCTGGCAAAGGCAAGTGGCATAAGCAGGCGTCGTGGTTTTATGCCACTTTGTGCAGCCATGCTTACTACTATTGGCATCATTAATGCCACAGTGCCGGTATTGCTAACAAAGGCTCCAATAAATGAGGTTACTAAAATTACCAAGAGAAACAACTTGGTGTCGCTTCCTGATGCTAGTTTCATTATTCTTTGGCTAACCACTTTGGCAAGTCCTGTCTGTAATATGGCTCCGCCTATAACGAAGAGGCCTACCATCATTATTACTACGGATGAAGAGAAACCAGCTAATGCTTCTGTAGGTGTAAGAATCCCACAGACGATAAGGGTTGTAAGTGCTGTTAGGGCAACGATGTCGGATCTTATTTTGCCTATAATGAACATCGTTATTGTTATTCCCAATACAATCAAAGTTGTTAACATGTGAATTTAATTATCTGATAAAGGTTTTTCCTGTATGGTTTAAATATGGTTCTATTACATTATATGGTATTGTGAACATTGGTTTGCCCGCGGCATATGGGGCAATTTCGTATTCTTGATAGATAAAAGTGATGCCATCTGCGGTAAGATATGGTCCCTCTTCTGGTAACTTTGGGAAATCTGAGTCTATTGGACCAAATAAAAAATCTTCAAGATTAATATCTTTGGTGTCAATGTTTTCGCTAAAATAGTTTTTTAGTCCACTTGTCAGAATGTTTTTAAACTCTCTGCTATTTGTGTCTGTGAACATGTCATAATTGAATATCTTGCCATCGCTCTTTCTGAATGTGGCACCTTTCTCAAAACTATAACCATGTGCTCCGCCCTCAAAACCCATGATTGAAACAATATAAGTTACAAATAAATCAGATACATGAGATTTCTTGATGGTCTTAATGAACGCATACTGTAAGTGTGGAGAATACCGATGGGTAACAAGGGCATTAGTGTAAAAGTTGTTATAAGTCGTATTGGCATAGTTGGTCAGCATAGCGTTGCCATCATATATGTTTCCGTTGTATTTCTCATCCAGTTCCTTGTAGATAAATTCAGCGATGGCATTTCTTAGAATAGGGTTGCCCGATGATGGGAAATCCACTTGCACTAGAAAACTAAGAACGCTGTCTGTTCTTTCAAATGATAAAGAGTCGGTTGAAAATGTGGTTGATGTGCTTTTACTCCCATTTTGACAAGCAAAGCATAGCATGAGCATGACGATTGCTAATGTATTGGATATTCTCATAACAAAGGAACTTTTAAATGATAAATCTATAAAAATAGAGAAGCGGACATCATTGCTGGTGTCCGCTTTCAAAGATATGTGTCTATGTATTATTCGCCTTTGATAGCTGCAACACCTGGAAGAACCTTTCCCTCGATAGCCTCGAGAAGAGCACCGCCACCAGTTGAGATGTAGCTAACCTTGTCTGCAAGACCGAACTTGTTTACACAAGCAACAGAGTCGCCACCACCAATAAGAGAGAATGCACCTTCTGCTGTAGCCTCGGCAATAGCATTACCAATAGCACGTGAACCAGCGCAGAAGTTGTCAAACTCGAATACACCTGCAGGACCGTTCCAAAGAATTGTCTTACAACCCTTGATTGCTTCAGCGAACTTTTTCTGTGCCTCTGGACCTGCGTCAAGACCTTCCCAACCTTCTGGGATATTTGTTGCAGGAGCCACTTGCTGGTTTGCGTCGTTAGAGAAATCATCAGCAACGATTGCGTCTGGAGCCAAAACAAGCTCTACGCCATTCTTCTTTGCAAGTTCCTCAACACCAAGTGCTACATCCAGCTTGTCAAGCTCACAGATAGACTTGCCAACGTTTCCGCCGTGTGCCTTAGCGAATGTGTATGTCATACCACCGCAGAGGATAATCTTATCTACCTTGCCAAGAAGATTCTCGATAATTCCAATCTTAGAAGAAACCTTTGAACCACCCATAATAGCGATGAATGGACGCTTGATGTTGCCAAGAACTGCATCAACAGCCTCAACCTCTTTCTCCATCAAGTAACCGAGCATCTTGTGATCTGCATCGAAGTAGTCTGCGATAACTGCTGTAGAAGCATGCTTGCGGTGAGCTGTACCGAAAGCGTCCATAACATAGCAGTCTGCATAGCTTGCGAGAGTCTTTGCAAACTCCTTCTGACTAGCCTTCATGGCTTTCTTTGCCTCATCGTATGCTGGGTCTTCCTTGTCAATGCCAACTGGCTTGCCCTCTTCCTCTGGGTAGAAGCGAAGGTTCTCAAGGAGCAGTACCTCACCATCCTTCAAATTAGCCGCAGCCTCCTGTGCCTTTGCACAATCTGGAGCAAACTGTACCTTTGTGCCAAGTGCCTCGCCTACAGCATCAGCAATCTGACCGAGTGAGAACTTAGGGTTAACCTTACCCTTTGGCTTGCCCATGTGTGACATAATGATAAGTGCACCACCGTCTGCAAGAATCTTCTTCAATGTAGGAAGGGCACCGCGGATACGGGTGTCGTCAGTGATTTTACCATTCTCATCCAGTGGCACGTTAAAGTCTACGCGCACAATTGCCTTTTTGCCGGCAAAGTTGAATTCGTTGATTGTCATAGTTGTTCTTATGTTTAATGATAAATTAATTATTTATTCAAATCTTTTGACCATGTAAAGGTATGCAAAATTACAATTTTAAATTGATATTCCGCAATATAGGTGGCAATTATTTAATGTTTTTTGTTACTATATATAATTAATGTAAGATGTAGATTGCAAAACTGAATATTTTTTCTTACCTTTGCCTTGATTTAATATGCGTTTAATTAATGATTTTATCTAATATTGTATGAAAGTAATAAATACAAAAAATGCGCCTGCAGCTATCGGACCATATAGCCAGGCTATTGAAGTAAATGGTTTTGTTTATACATCTGGACAGTTGCCAATAAATCCTGAAACAGGAGAATTTGCTGGTTCGGATATCAAGTCACAAACAGAACAGTCGCTAAAGAATGTAAAAGCTATTCTTGAGGAGGCCGGACTTACTATGCAAAATGTAGTAAAGACCACTGTTTTTCTTGCAGACATGGCAGATTTTGCAGCTATGAATGAAGTATACTCTTCATATTTCAGCGAACCATATCCAGCACGTTCTGCTGTAGCTGTTAAGACTTTGCCAAAGGCAGCACTTGTTGAGATAGAGTGTGTAGCTGCAAAGTAATTTCTAACCGTGCCGTTTAGCACTTGTAAATGCATCGTTTAGCTCATGTAAGTGGCCCACTTACGAGTGCTAAATGATGCATTTATATTTTTGTTGTTTTCAGATTATATTTCTATCCAAATAAAGCTCTTAAAGCTTCCTCAACCTTTCTTACGGGTATAAGTTCTATTTTATATTTCTTGGTGTCGAGTCCTTGCATATTATGCTTGGGGATTATCATGTGTGTGAAACCTAATTTCTCGGCTTCGGCGATACGTTGCTCAATACGGGCTACGGGACGCACTTCACCGCTTAGGCCAACTTCGCCAGCCATACACCATCCTGCCTCAATAGGAGTATCGACATTGCTTGAAAGAACGGCCGCAATTACACTTAAATCCATAGCAAGGTCAGTAACTCTCATGCCGCCTGCAATATTAATAAATACGTCTTTTTGCATTAGTTTAAAACCCACTCTTTTCTCCAATACTGCCAAAAGCATGTTGAGACGGCGCTGGTCAAAACCTGTGGCAGAACGTTGTGGAGTGCCGTAAGCCGCCGTACTGACAAGAGCCTGTGTCTCAATTAGAAATGGTCTTATGCCTTCAACGGCAGAACTAATGGCAATTCCAGAAAGTCCATCGTAGTCATGTGTGAGGAGAAGCTCTGATGGGTTGTTAACTTGACGCAGACCGTTTTGCTGCATTTCGTATATGCCAAGTTCGGACGTGCTGCCGAAACGGTTTTTGATGGCGCGTAATATACGATACAGATGGTGCTGGTCTCCCTCAAATTGTATCACGGTGTCTACAATATGTTCCAGTATCTTCGGTCCTGCTAATGTTCCTTCTTTATTTATGTGGCCGATAAGGATTACTGGTGTGCCGCTTGTCTTGGCATACCTGAGCAATGCAGAAGCACATTCGCGAACCTGAGTAATGCTGCCAGGTGATGATTCTGCGTCTTCTGTGGCAATTGTTTGTATGGAATCTATTACAACAATCTCAGGCTCAATGTTATTTATATGGTCAAATATAGCCTCAAGGGAAGTTTCACATAAAATATAAAGTGAGTCTAAAGAAGAATCGCTTGGCAAAGAATTTGCGTTAACTCCTTGTTTGTAGATTCTTTCGGCTCTCATCTTAAGCTGATGAGCACTTTCCTCGCCACTTACATAAAGTATTTTACGATTGGGGATGTTAAGTATGGTTTGCAAAGTAAGAGTACTTTTGCCAATGCCAGGCTCGCCACCTAATAAGACGATGCTTCCAGGCACAAGGCCACCTCCCAATACTCGATTGAGTTCGCCGTCGTTCATGTCGATGCGAGGCTCGTCTTTTGAACTGATTTCCCTGAGTCTTACGGGAGTTCTTGTGCTTGAGTTTGCAGGAGTTACTTGTTTGGAAATAGGTTTCGCAGAAGAAGTGCTTACTTTAATTTCCTTAAATGTATTCCATTGGTGGCAACTAGGACATTTGCCTATCCATTTTGCGGAGTCAAATCCGCAGTTGTCACATACGTATGCTGTCTTGTCTTTTGCCATAGCAGTACAAAAGTACAAATAATTTTCGTCATTACGAAATAAATTATTAATTTTGCACTTATGAATTATAACAATTTTATTGTAGTATTTGGGGCATATATTATGTTTTTGCTCTCTTCTTGCGGCTATAGTAATGCTGTGGATAATAACGATAAAACCACAGCAGATGATAAAGACACTCTTGCTTTGAAGATTGCTGTTATGCCAACTCTTGACTGCCTGCCTTTTTTTATTGCAAAGGAGCAGGGAATATTTGAGAAAGAGGGACTTAAGGTAAGTCTGAAGATGTTTAATGCTCAGATGGACTGTGATACTGCATTAACATCAGGATTTGTAGATGGCGCTTTTACAGATTTGGTAAGAGTAGAACATCTTAATAAAGACGGTTTAGGATGCGTGGCGCGTACCTCAACCAGTGCAAGTTGGCAATTGCTGTCAAATAAAAATGCAAAAATAACAAACTTGACTCAGCTAGAGGATAAAATGATTGCATCAACGCGTTTCTCGGCAACTCACATGCTTGCAGACATAATAATGAATGAGGTAGGTTATTCTGACGATAAAACATTCCTTGTGCAAATAAATGATGTTAACATAAGGTTAATGATGCTCAGAAACAATGAGATGGATGCTGTGCTGCTTCCAGAACCTTATGCAACATTGGCACGAATGGATAACCATAATGTGTTAAAGGACAGCAGGCAAATGGGATTGCAATTAGGAGCATTGGCATTTAGAACCTCTGAGGATTCGATTAAGAATCAGAATATCGACAAACTCTTAGTTATATACGAACAGATTTGCGATAAAATAGATGAGTCGGGTTTAACTTCTTATCGTAAACTTATCTCAGAGTATTGTAATATCAAAGAGTCGCTGGTTGATTCAATCCCTTTGGATATAAAGTTTTCTGTTAAACCAAATGTCCTCAGCGATAATCAGACTAAGGCAAAATCATGGTATAATGATAATTGACAATTAGCGCAATGCACTTACACGAGGATTTAAAAGAAATAATTACTGTTCTTGAGCAGAAGAAGATAGGAACAGCAATAGCAAAGTTGGAGAATTTTGGTTATAAGTATCCAGAACTTCATGTAATAAGTGTTGTTGAGCAAATAAAAAATGATTATAGACTGATGGCTGGCTATTGGAGCCAGGGATATAAAGACCCACAACTGGATGCCCAATATTCTCAACTATTGTGTCGTATATATGTTCTAACTGCAAATATTGCACTGCGATTTAGGCAAAGCCATTCTACATATCTCCATTTTTTAGAAAGAGGAATTGGCACAGTTGTAAGAAAAGGTGAATTGTCTTCCATGCAGGGGCAACTAGAAAACTATGTAAGTGAATTCGCAGTATTAGAACTAGGCGGAGTAAATCCAAACAAGAAGAAGGAATTATATGAAGACTATCATGGATTAGTTAGCGGGTTGTTCAACTATATTGTAATCTCTGAGCAATGGTCTAATGGGAAATCAGAGGTCTTCAAACAAATTCTTTTATCACCAACTATTGACAACATTTCTCAGCAAGTTTTAGTCTCTGCCATTACGTTGAGTCTAATTAACTTATTTGATATCAATAAATTTCAATTGCTTTTTGATGTTTATAGATATAGTAATGATGAATATGTAAGGCAGCGTGCGCTTGTGGGCTGGGTGTTAGCAATAGGCGAGGATAAGTTTAAGATATATCCAGAACTAAAAGTTATGGTAGAAACTCTGCTTAACGATAAGTGCGTATGTGAGGAGATTGTCGAATTACAGATGCAATTGGTTTATTGTGCATTAGCAGAGCAAGATACCAATACCATACAAAAGGAGATTATGCCAGATATACTTAAGCATAATAATCTAAACATAACATTGAATGGTATAGAAGAAAGAGAAGAATCTCCAATGCAGGATATCTTTGACCCAGATGCAAGCGACCGTAATATGGAGAAGGTTGAAAGGAGTTTCCGTAAAATGATGGATATGCAGAAAGAGGGGCGTGATGTTTATTTTGGCGGGTTCTCGCAAATGAAGCGCTATCCATTTTTTGATGCATTATGCAATTGGTTTATGCCTTTCTATGATAATCATCCTGCAATAAACCATATTAATAATAAACATATTGCTCAGAGGCTTCTATCAGGTGGTGCGTTCTGTAACAGTGATAAGTACTCGTTCCTATTGGCTTTCATGCAGGTGTTCGATAAATTACCCAAGAATATTTCAGAAATGTTTAGCAATGGGGAGATACCTGAGCATAATATGTTGTCTAAGGAAGATTTGACGTCGGCAACTTATATAAGAAGAATATATCTGCAGGATTTATACCGATTCTTTAGGCTTTATCCGTCAAGAGAGGAATTTTATAATCCTTTCAGAGTTACAGATGACGGTTCTGACTACATATTTTTTGCCAAGAAGATATTTGGCGAAACTAATCTAGGTAATTATTCATGCAGGGTTGCTAGTTTGTTGATGAAACAAAATCTTAATGTTGATGCTATTAGGATATTAGCAAATTATGAAGAACTTGATAATGATTATGTGTATAATCTGATTTGTGGTAATATGTTACTTCATAATAACAAGTTGGCTGACAAATACTTTTTGAAGAAAAGGTCAGCGGTGGCCTGCTTTGATAAAGCTTTAAGATTAAAGCCCGGTTCTAATAAGGCGTTAACGGGATTGGCACGCGCATTGTTTTATGAAGGCAATTATACGCGCGCAAAAGAAGTTTATGCAGAACTTCTAGAACAAAAACCAAATGACACGGCTTTAATGTTGCATGAGTGTGTTTGTCTTGTCAATTTATCAAAATACTCAGAGGCGCTTGAAAAACTCTATAAATTGTATTATGACAACCCAGAGAAGATAAATGTTATTCGCGTACTAGCAAGGGCGCTTACGGGTGCTGGGAAATACGAACAGGCAAACAACTTATACTCCAAACTGCTACATGAGGGCAATGTTGGCGATAGATTGAATTATGGATACTGCAAATGGTTTATGGGAGAGGTGAAATTGGCGGCAGAACAATTTGCCTTATATCTTAAGCAACATTATAATGGTTCAATGTCTGATAGTAATGCTCATGAAAAGGCGTTTCTGGATATTATTGAACCAGAAAAGGAATTCATCGCATCACACGATATTTCTGAAACAGAAATGCTTATGATGGTTGATTTGGTGTGTGAATCGCTATATTAATCAAAGAAATGGGGTGAATAGGGTTGAGAACCAACCGAAGAATTTCTTCCAAGGTGTGCGAATTTCATCCCACTTATCTTCAGTCAGGTAAAAACATTTATTGTTTTTGTCATAATCAAAAAGGTATTCAAGTTCTGCTGTAGTTGCTTTATCTATTATGACAGCATTGGCTTCGTAATCCCAACTAAGGCTCCTTGAATTAAGATTTGCACTTCCAACTGTACAGAAACAACCATCTACCATAATTATCTTTGTATGGTGGAAACCTGGTTCATAAACCCAAATATGTGCCCCCTTCTTCATTAGTTTATGTACGTTGTAGAATACACAATCTGGTGTCATGGGAATGTCGCTCTTTGCTGATACCATGATTTCTAACTTAACCCCTCTCTTAAGTGCATTCCTTAATTTCTTCTTCAACTTATTGTTCATAGTGAGGTAGGGGTTTATTAACTTAATAGAGTCTTTGGCGTTATCTATTGCATTATAATAGAAAGCCCTAATAACTTTATTTGATGTATGCGGCTCTCTATTAATTATTCCAATAGTTTTTTTTCCAGCAGTACAAGTGGTGTCTGGAGTTAAACCTGTAAAATGTGCAGATTGGGCTGACTGGAAATATTTGTCGCCAGAAATGTTCTGTTTGGCTGTTTTATTCCATATTCTAAGAAAAATCTTTTGCAGATCATGGACTGCATCTCCTTCTATCCTGCAGTGCATGTCTCTCCATTCGCCAACTTGTTCTGTTCCATGGATATAATAGTCGGCAACATTCATGCCGCCAGTATATGCGATACAACCATCAATAACAACTATTTTACGATGGTCTCTAGCAAATGCATGGTTTATCCATGGAAAGCGAACTGGGTCGAACTCGTATATCTCTATACCATCTTCCCTAAGTTGTTTTATGTGCTTTTTCTTAAGTGGTTTGTTATTGGAGTCATTGCCAAATCCATCATACAATGCTCTTATTTCTACGCCTTCCGCTGCTTTTTTCTTTAATAAATTAAATAGCTCAAATGCAATAGAATCATTTCTGAAGTTGAAATATTCAAGATGAATGCTGCTACGGGCCTGCTTAATAGCCTTGAAAAGGTCATCAAACTTTTCTTGCCCGCTTTTTAGCAAAGTTATACTATTATTATTTGTAAAATTAATATTATGCTCTTTCTTGAGGATGTCAACAATAATAGAGTCGCTTGTGCTTGTTGCATGTGAGGCAAGTGCAAGCGCAAGTATAATTATAGATAGTATTAAGTGTTTCATTATATTTTTCTATATTTCATCCTATATTCCAAGGGTGATATCTTGTACCTTTCTTTGAAAATACTTATAAAGTTTTCTGCGGTCAGCAATCCAACTTGGTTTGCTAACTCGCTGAGATTTAAATCTGTTTTCTCTAATAATATGCAAGCATGCTTTAATCTTAGTTCCTTAACAAGAGCCGCAGGAGTCTTTCCTGTTATGTTTCTAACCATATGGAAAAATGGAACGCGCCCCATGCCCATGGCAGTAGCCATGTCTTCAAGATTTAGTTGTCCCCTGCTCATATTATGTATCACATATTGCTCAATATTAAGCATAAGGTTTCTGTCTCTTGCATCATTCATTGAGTATTCTTCTATATATTGTCCATTGTCATATATGGAAATTGGCGATTGCTGGCTAATTTGTAATCCCATGGAATCATCTGGAGTTGAGTCTTCATCCTGATTACTTTCAATAAGATTTGAGTTGCCATATGTTATAGTTGCTGTAGTCATGCTTGCATTGCGTCTCTCTAACATACGAGTTTCTTTACCCTCAATTGAATTGCTGTTTATCTCATAGCTGTCTATTCCTAATAGTTTGTTAAACCTTATAATCGCTTCTTGTATATTAAAAGGCTTTGCCAAATAATCATCAGCAGCCAATGTTATGCTCATAGACTGCATTTCTTGAATAGAAAGATTGACATCTGTCATTAAAACGAATTTTATTTTTTCGTATCTTGCAGAAGTCTTCAGTCTGTTGCATAAATCACTTCCAGTTAACTTAGGCATATCCTGTTTACATATAATGAGGCTGGTGTCCAATACCTCTAAATCTTGCATCGCAGCGGTGGTGCTGCAATATCCATGAACATCATATATGCAATTTAGATGCGATACTAAGTAATTCATAAACTCTTCATTGTCATCAATAACTAGTATCGTGTACTTCTTGTATTGTATACTTGTATTCCAGTTCCTTTGGTCAACTGTAAGTTCTTCGGAACCAGAGTCCGACAGGCAGATAACACCTTTGTCATTAAGTTGTAGTCTGTTTGCCGCATTTTCTTTGGCAATGCTTTCAGGATTATCCAAAGACATTTGCATCTCAGAAAGACGAGTGATAATTTGGAGCATTTGAAAATGTATTGAGTTTAACATTTCCTTTTCCTCAACAGACCTGTCTCTCTCTGACATTGAACTTATTATTGATGCCATTCTTGACATAGGTTGGCGAAGGTCGTCACTTGCTGATTTTATTTCTTCGCGCTGTTTTCGCAATTCTGTGATTATGGCCTTTTTCTTTGCCCACAAATATGCTATCTTATTAAAACCAAAACGCCATAAATATACAAAAATAATAATTATGATTGTATATACGATGTACATCCACCATGTTTGCCACCATGGTGGAAGTATTTTTATAGTTAAGAAACGTTCTTTGTCACTAACGCTTCCGTCTGCACTTATCGCCTTTACGTGCAGTATGTATTCACCACTTGGTAAATCGCTGAATGTGACACCATGAGTCAAGGCGTCTCCATTGTGCCATTTGGTTTGATAACCTTCTAACCAATACATAAACTGAAGGCGCTCACATTGATTGTAATTGCCTGCTGCGAATTTAATTGTTATGGTGTTTTGGTTGTTATTAAGTTTAATAGCATCTATTTCATTTAATGCAATGGGAAGTATTGTATTACCGTTATAGTCATGTCCGGTAATAATCTCTTCCTCGTTTACATATAACTGGGTTAGCATAACTTTTGGCAAAGATTCTTTGCCCAGTTTCGTATTCGTGCGTATCCAGTCTATGCCAAATAGTCCGCCAAATATTACATTGCCGTCTTTTTTCTTTATAATTGCACCAGGGTTATATTCATTGCTTTGCAATCCGTCTGATGTGCTATAATTATAGAGTCCATAGTTGAATGTTCCGTCTTCATGGTTGCGCTGAACTACAATTCTGCATATACCATTACTAGTTGTTATCCAAATGTTATTATTGTTGTCTTCTGTTATACCGTTTATGTTATTGTCGCATAATCCCTCTTTCCGTGTTATATGGTTCAGTTCATCATTGCTAATGTTTAATACATTAAGTCCTTCGCGCGTTCCAGCCCATATCAACCCTCTGGAGTCTTCGAAAACTTGGGTTATATAGTTATTTGTAAATTTTTTAATATTGGCTCTGTTTCCTGTAAGTATTGTTTGGCTATTCGATGATAGATTCATTACAATAAGTCCTTCGCCAGTTCCAATATATAGATTGTTGCCTTTGCCATAAAATAATGTAGTGATATTATTTGTGCTTAATTTCTTATTCTCCTTTGTATATGTAGAGAACGTGTTGAGTTGTTGGTTGTATACCTGTAATCCACCGCTAGTGGCAATCCATACCCTCCCTGTCTTATCTGTGCATAAATCTTTGATGTTGTCGTTGATAATAGTTCTGGAACTGTCTTTTGCAACAGAGTATATGATAGATTCGTTACCTTTGATTCTGGTTAATCCATTTTGTTTTGAACCAACCCATATACTCCCATCGGGAGTAGATGTCATTGAAGTAACCTTATTACTTGCCAATTGCCCGTTATATCCAATAACACCATTGTTATTGGTACCATACCAAATATGACCATTAGAGTCCTCGGTGATAGCTGTAATGTCTCCATTGATTAAAGATTGGAATTTATATATGTCATTACCATAATAAGCAACACCAGATTTCTCTGTTCCAATCCAAACTAAATCTGTATTGTCTACATATACACTTTGTATACATTGTACATTAGTTTTAACGCGGGCATTGTTCATAAGGCTAACATTCTCGAAAGTTTTAGAATTAACCTTTGTACGAAGCAAACCTGATCTATCTGTGGCAATCCATATATTTCCAGTTCTGTCACCGTCAATGTCATTTATAGAATTGTCAGTGCCAAGGCCGTTCATGCCGATGGTATTGCCAATATTCATATCCCATACTCCTGTTTTTTTATTATATATAACAAGAGTGCCTTTGCCGTATATCCAAATGTTCTCCATTTGGTCGGTAAAAGCTTTTAGGGTATTTGTCTTAGTTGTTTTTTTATTTGCCAAATCATTGGCAACCCAAACCGTTTGTTGTTGATTGTCTATATTGCAACATGCTAATCTTCCATTATCATATACTATAATTATTCCGTCTTGACATTCTGAAAAAGAACAAATATTTCCTTCAGGAATACGAGTGAAGTCAAATTCATAGATTAGTTGTTGCTGCATATTGTATGCCACAACGCCCTTTTTCTCAATATAAGCCCATAGTGTGTTTTTCGAATCGATATAAGTCAAAGAAGGTAAGTTGTCTATACCAATCTTGCTGAAAAACTGGTTCATGTCTCTCTCAAATGATTCGCTCTGTGGAGAGTATATGCATAAACCAGAAGATGTTTCTATCCAAAGGCGTCCGTCGGCAGTTTCTGAAATGTTTTTAATATAACTATCAGGTAGGGATGTGCCGTCTTGAGAGTTTGACTGGAAATTCTTAAAGGTGTATCCGTCGAATCGATATAAGCCACCAGGGGTTCCAAACCACATGAAACCTCTATTATCTTTGTGTATGCAGTTTATTTGACTGTTGCTTAGGCCATCCTTAGAATTCAGTGTTTTGAACAGGTATTGAGCACTTATGCCATTAACTGGTGCTAAAAGGATAGCTATTGTAAAAACAATCTTTTTGATAGTTTTAATCATGTCTGTTTCTTAATAATACATAAAACTTTGCAAAATTAAGTAATAATATCCAAATAACAAAGTTATTTCGGCACAGTTGCATAAGTCCGTGGCAATATAATCATGTTATCCAAAGATCAT
>X430_Giraffe__coassemble_83_pt1 | contig 20202 bp, 17 predicted proteins | sample X430_Giraffe__metabat2_high_PE_008 | metagenome-assembled genome bin X430_Giraffe
ATGGAACACCTCTTCCATGTCTGCCCACCATTCGCCTTCGGCGCGGGTGTCGAGCGGACGCTGGCATGGCATGCACACATCCCACCAGCGCTGTGTCTCTGGGTCGGCTGCCATCTTAGCCATGTCTGCCTCATAGTCGGTGCCCACATACTCGTAATAACTGAACAGATAACCGTCCTTGAAGTAGATGCTGTAGTTGCGAAGGTTGCAGTCGTAAATCATCTTCAGCACACCAGGCCATACGGCAGCATGCAGACGCTTGTATTCCTCAAGTTTCTCCGGGCGAACGGCTATCACACTGCCATAGCGGCGTATGCGGTTCTTGCCACAGCCCACGGCGTCGAACAGTGCCTCTACATTCTCAGGCTTTGTGTCAACGAGTATGGCCTCATGGCTTGGAGAAACAATCAAACCGGTTGGGAAAATCTCTTTCAACTCAGTAACCTTTTGGCGCACTTCATCAGGTGTGCCATTTACCATAAGGTATTGTGCGTCAACGCCACCGCAGAAAGATACTCTGCCGTGGAAATCCTCTTTCAGACGCTCTGGCTCCATCTTCGTGGCTAATGCCTGAATAGGGTGGATGGCGTCGACACCGAGGCCGATGAGGTCGGGGATGATGTCATGAATGGCGCCGCAAGAGTGGTGGATTACCTTCAGTCCGTAGCGCTTTGCCTGTTCAACGAGCTTGCGTGTGCCGTCGAAGACAAACTCGCGCAACTGCTCTGGCCCAACCATCAGACCCTGCTGACTGCCGAAGTCGTTGCCTATGAGCACGGCATGCAACTTGCCTTGTGTGGCTTTATAGAATATCTCGTTGGCGCGCAGGTAGAAATCAGTAATCTTGTCTATCACGGCTTTGAAGAGTTCTGGGGCGGTATACATCTTGACCAATGCATCCTCCATGCCGAAAGCCGAACAAACATCCTGGAAATGAGCTGACCATACCACGCCAAGCACAGCATAACCGTCGGGCACCTCCTCTACAACCTTGCGACACTCCTCTGGGTCGATATATTTCTCTGGCTCTGGCCAGTCGAACAGGTCAACGGCAGATGCGTCGGTATAGTCCTCAAAGAATCCCGGAGCAGTAAGTGTGCGGTGCTCATTGCTGCCGTCGCTCTTTTTCTTAGCGAAGTCGAAGGCGGCATAGATAGCATTGCTCGTAGGAGAGTGGTATGGCATCTCCACAGGGTAGATGTCGTCGCCAAGCTTCAGCTTGAGGTCTCTCATGTTGTCTACTCCGAAATATTCATACAGTTTTGGCAGTGCGCCAGCATCTGGTATGCCAAGCCATGCCGCCGGACGGTCAACAGGGCGGCGCTCTATCGTAGCATAAAATCGTTCAAGATGGTTCATGTTTGCTTGTATTTTGAGTTATTGGTTTTCTGTTGCATATTTGAATCCTAAACAATTATGCCATTGCGCTACGCTCGTAAAGAAAACGAGGCGCAAAGCCAATCTCGTTATTCCAATCAACGGTAAAAGGGTCGAGTCTGAAATTGCGAAAATATTCAATGTCTTTTAATTTTCTACATACACCTTTTTCCATTAATGGTGTAAAATCAACGGTCCTTACTTCACCATTACTAAAAGTTAGCCTAAGGATATAATCCTTTACATATTCTGCATCAGTAATCTTTAAAATGGTTTCCATATATATCAGTGTTATTTTAGAGGTGCTATTTTTTTTGCAGCTTCGCTATTGCTTAACAAATGCCAATTTTCCATTAACTCTTCATGATGAAGGTCTAACCATTCGTAAACAAGTTTCAAAGCCCTACGGGGTAAAGAACCTGTAACTATACCGTCCTCGATAGTTATGATAGCTTCATAACCATCATACCACACATGGAAGTGTGGCGGATTGTGGTCATCTATATACATATAGATTATTATTCCATAAAATCTGCAGATCTCAGGCATAAGCTAAATTCTTTATTAATTTGCTACAAAGTTAATGAAATTAATTTCAAATAAAAGAAACACAACTTGTTTTTTATATTATTTACAGAATAAAAACCTTGTATATCTTGAAATTATCACAATAATAACTGTCATAAAAACAAATCTCCCCGCCACTCAGAGCAGCGAGGAGATAAGTCTTTCTTGTTGTCAGCAACCGATAGGTTACTTCACATAGAATTTCTTGCCGTTAACGATATAGATACCCTTCTTTATCGCCGACTTCATTACACATTTGCCGTCGATAGTATAAATTTTCATAGTTTTGTTGTTAGAAGCATCCAAACCACTGATTCCATTTATTACACCGTCAGTCACTTCAGATATTGCATCTGGTAGGGTGTATATCTCGCCAGCCTTGTCGCTGAAGTTGATATTCTTGAGGGTGATTGTGTGGTTGCCTGCAAAGTTGTGTGATGCAGTTACGGTGAAGAGGATGAACTCACCAGATTTTCCCCAGAACGAAGCATTTGACAATGAAGCTGCAACTACACGGATTGAACCATCTTCCTGTAATGAGGAAGTGAATGTATGGTCATCCATTCTATCTTCATTGAACTTGAAATCATATTTGTTCTTTTTCATAGCAACATTAAGACCTTGTGGCAAGCAGAGGTCAAACTGGAATGCAACATAATTCAGTTCAGAAGAATCGACTAGATTAACGTTCTCGGTTTCAAACATGATTGCTACTTGTTTTGATTCACCAGCATTGATTGTGAGATTGTCCATATAGAACTTGTCTGTATTCTTAGTTTCTTCATCAATAGAAGGTTTGTCTTCATCTTCATTCACTACACCATCAGTCACATTAGAGGTTGTGTCTGGTAGGTTGTATATCTCACCAGCCTTGTCGCTGAAGTTGATATTCTTGAGGGTGATTGGATGACTGCCGGTAAAGTTGTCTGATGCAGTTACTGTAAAGAGGATGAAGTCACCAGATTTCTCCCAGAACGATGCATTTGACAATGAGGCTGCAACTACACGGATTGAACCGTCTTCCTGCAATGACGACGTGAATGTGTGGTCATCCATTCTGTCTTCATTGAACTTGAAATCATACTTGTTCTTTTTCTTAACAACAGTAAGGCCTTGTGGCAGACAGAGGTCGAACTGGAATGCAACATAATTCAGTTCTGAAGGATTGGCAGGATTAACGTTCTCAGTGTCAAACTTGATTGCTACTTGTTTTGACTCACCCGCCTTGATTGTAAAGTCGTCCATATAGAACTTATTTACATTATTTTTAGTTTCTGTCGCACGAACACCATGCGCTTTTGCTGAGCTTACACCGAGGATGGTGTTGATAATCTGAACCACGTCGTTCACCAATATCTGGCCATTGCTGTCCATGTCGGCCGCAGCAAACACAAAGTTTTCTGGTGTTACATTCAATATGTAGTTGATGGCTGTAACTACGTCGTTCACCAATATTTGACCGTCGTTGTTCACGTCGCCAGGGGTGTTGGCTATGATGTTAATATTTGCTGAAACATCGTCGAGCGTAATCTCTTTTCCGTTAACATCAGAGATGTGTATATTCTTGATATTGATTGGCTGAGCCGCGCTAATGCCTTCGGCTGCAATTAGGTTCAAGTTGAACAGCGTACCGCTTGTCTCGCTAAATGTTGAGTTTGTTAACGATGCTACGATTATGCGCACTGAACCATCTTCCTGCAAAGCGCTTGTTACGGTATGGTCGTCCTTGCGGTTGTCGTCAAGAGTAATGTTATATTTGCCATTCTTTGTCTGCATTGTAATTCCTTCTGGCAGGTACACGTCACACTGGAATGCTGCAACCTCCAACTCGTTAATCATTCCAACAGGGAATACGATAGACTGACCGGCATAGGCATCCAAATCATTTGCTATGAAGCGATTGTTTTGTTTTTCTACTTCTGGAGTTTCAGTGTCTGGAGTTTCGCCATCAGTAGAAGGGATGTCCCCGTCTTTAAGTGCGACTATACTTCCAAAGTATTGCCATGGACTTCTACTACTATAGTGTTCTATAGAAGCACTAGGCACATGGAGGGTGATTACGTCTTCATACCTAAAAGCAGAATTTGCAGTTGGCGCTTTTTCAGCCAAGCAATAAACATCTGATAATTTACAACTCCAGAAAGCCTCTTCGCCAATGCTCGTAACGCTGCTGCCAATGGTTACAGAAGTCAACTCAGAGCAACTTTTGAATGTACTTTCCCCAATGCTCGTGACACTATTCGGAATTTCAATTGAGGTCAAACCTGAGCAACCAGTGAATGCGTTTTTGTCAATGCTTGTAACGCTATTCGGAATATCAATTGAGGTCAAACCTGAGCAACCAGCGAATGTTTGCTCTTTAATGCTTGTAACGCCGTTGCTAATGATGGCAGATTTTAAACCTGAGCAACCAGCGAATGCATAAGTACCAATGCTCGTAACACTATTTGGAATTTCAATTGAGCTTAGGCTTGAACAATCTTTGAAAGCGGCATAGTCAATGCTCGTAACACTATTTGGAATTTCAATAGAGGTCAAACCTGAGCATTCCTTGAATGCAGAACTACCAATACTCGTAATGCCGTTGAGGATGGTGACAGATGTTAATCCCGAGCAATTACTGAAAGCATAACTACTAATTCTTGCAATGCCGTTGCCAATGGTGGCAGATTTTAAACCTGAGCAACCAGAGAATGCAGAACTACCAATGCTCGTAACGCTATTCGGAATTTCAATTGAGGCGAGGTCGGTACATTTTTGGAATGCATAACTACCAATGCTCGTTACACCGTTTGGAATGTCAATTGAGGCTAAATCGGAACAATTAAAGAAAGCTTTCTTGCCAATGTTCGTAACGTTGTTGCCAATGGTGACAGAAGTCAATCTAGAACAGTCTGAGAAAGCACTATCTCCAATGCAAGTTATTGAATATGTCTTTCCTTTATAAACGACAGTATTAGGGATTGTTATAGATCCTTTATAGTGTTCGCCGTCTAATGCAATAACTTTTACAGTAGAGTTGTCTTCAAATTTATAACGAATACCTTCTATTAAAACGTCTGTACCTTCAACAGGGGTCTCTTCTTCTGGAGTTTCCTCAGCTTTAAGTGCTACAATACTTCCAAAACCTTTCCATGGTTCTACAGTCTTATACATTTCAATATATGTTTCAGGTACATGTAGTGTTGCATATTCAATTTCAGAATTATCAAAAGCATATGCCGATGTAGTTGGCGCTTTTTCTGCCAAACAATAAACATCTAATAATTCTTTACAATCAGCGAAAGCCTTTTCGCCAATGATTGTTACGCTGTTGGGGATAGTGACAGATTTTAGATCGGAGCAATTAATGAAAGCAATTTCATTTATGGTTGTTGTGTTGTTGGGAATTACTAGGTCTGTTATTACTTTATCATCCATATACAAATGCGTTGCTTTATATAAAGGATTTGCATCGCCTCTATCAATATAAGCCAAACTTGGAGAATTAAACTTTATATTACACCATGCAGCAATATCAGAGATATGCACTGAGGTCAATTTAGAACAACCCTTGAATGCTAGGGCTCCTATGGTAGACACGCCGTTACCCATGGTAACAGAACTCAACCTTATGCAATCATTGAATGCATATCTACCAATGCTCGTGACACTATTCGGAATTTCAATAGAGGTCAAACCTGAGCATTCCTGGAATGCATGACCACCAATGCTCGTGACACTATTCGGAATTTCAATAGAGGTCAAACCTGAGCAATAAGCGAATGCATAATCACTAATGCTTGTGACACTATTGCCTATTATCACCGATTTCAAACCTGAGCATTTACTGAATGCAGAATTACCAATGCTTGTGACGCTGTTAGGGATTTTTACTGAGGTCAAACCTGAGCAATAATCGAATGCCTCAACACCAATGCTTGTGACACTGTTGCCGATTATCACAGAGTCCATGCTACCGCACCAACGGAATGCTTGGTCACCAATGCTCGTAACACTGTTGGGGATAATGACTCCTGTTACCTTGCTTTCCTCAGAAAAAGCCTCAAAGCCAATGCTTGTAACACTATATGTCTTACCTTCGTATTCAACAGTTTCAGGTATAACCACGTATCCGCTATAGTAGCCATTTTCCATTTTTATGACTTCTGCCGTCTTTAGCTTGGTTATAAGACTATATCTTATATCTCCGATTGTTACTTTCGTATCGGCACTTGCCACCAATGGTAACAAGGTGACTAATAATGATAGAAATAATTTTTTCATAATTTCTTTGTTTTTGAATTGTTTATTATTTATTGTTTTTTATGCTGATGTATTTTGTTGAGGAATGTATTCTTCATTTTCTCATAGTTGATTTCTGCTATACTTCTGTATGCATGTTTGTGAAGTGCCTCTACGAAGATATTGAAGTTACCGTCATCGCATCTCTGCTTGGCGCCTTTCAATGTCTCCCAAATTTCTTTATACGAGATGACCTTGTATTTTGTTCCGTATTTGCACTTGTTCTTTTCTGTGTCAATTCTGCTCTTGGCATATTCTGGACAAACGATATATCCGGTCACATTGTCGTTGTTCAAATCATCATGCGGAGTTACTTGCTCCCAATATCTGTCGAGCTGAGATGTGTTGCCCTTTATGATGATGCCAGAGTGTATTTTGTTTTCAATTATGATGCGCCTGTCGCCATCTTTCACAAAGATGTCTATATGCTCATATTCTCTTTGTACAGCAACTCTTGGCTGCTTAATGCCAAATATATTATTAAACAAAGATGGATACTTTTCAATGTAATAAGCAAGAGCATTAGAGAAGGCAAGCTCATTATCAGCAATGCCACAGATGTCGAATATAGAGTCTGTGTCTTGTATAGGTCGGTTAGTTCTTCGTATGATTAGCTCCTGAATATTTGGAATCTGGTTTGCGTTGTGCAGATTAGTGTAATCCAAGACTTTTGTTTTTAGCTCATCCCAGTCTTCCTTGCTGAAGTTATCAGCACGCACATACTGCTTTTGTGACATCTTGCATTGCTTACAAGAGGTGAGGTGAACATATATGCATTCGCCATCATTTTCTAATTCAGTTGTATCTTGGAAAGTAATGAAGATTCTTTTTTCAGGAATAATTACCTTGCCTGCCTTATATGTGATGTATATGGCCTGCTGTTGATTATTGGCAAAGAGTTCGTCAAGAGCCACACCACCATAAGTTACTTTGTTATTTTTGATATAGTCCAACTGGCACTTGTGCACTTTGTCATAAGCCTTTAGGTTGGTTTCTGTATATTTGCTTTTGTCGAGCGATGCCTTGAAACCATCGGTTGGCTCGAAAACATCTTCAAGTTCTGTTGCTATTGCTATAACTTCAAACATGTTTCTCTTGGGTACTGGCATAACCATAAGCATAGCCTTTACTTTGCCTTTGTGCTCTTTTGAGAAATTGCCATAGGGATTAAGATAGAGGTAATGGTTGTTTTGGTCGTCCTTGAAAAGGTTGATAATTTCATGCCCCATGTTCTCGTTTAGAAACGTGCCTGTGTACATCACATTCAGTACTATGGATTCTGCGGTTACACTTTTCATGTTCTTGATATCGTTCTCGCCTACCACTTTCCCCTGTCTCAGCATTAATAGTTAAAAAAGGTATGGATACAAAAAAGACGTGGGGAAACATTTGCCGCTTACCCCACATCCAAGGCCTTCGCATTGCCTGTCTACCGAGATAAGCAACTTAGCCAGCCCACGCCGTTGGGTATTATGTATGATGTATGCTGTTAACCAATAATCGGATAACAAACATACTGATATAATACACCCTACGTGGACGCTTTGTTGCGATATCTTCAGATAGACCAAAGGTTGCGAAGTTTTGGATGTTGAAGATAACGTTTGAAAACGTCCTTTTATGCTTCGTGCCGAAGTGAGGTCGCCGACCTCTATAGCGGTAGTGGAAGCATGAATCCACGATGTCTTGACCCGCCTGCCCTTGATAGACTGGCTAAGTCGATTGCAAAAATAAGAAATATTAATTAAACAAACAAAAAAATGTCGTGTTTTTTTGTTGGTGAATATGGTTGCTTGGTCAAGGCCAAGCTATTGCTTTGTAACGGAGATAGAAGAAGATAAATGAAGATATGCCGCCTGCTGCAGCGAAGATAGAGGTCGATACTATGTATGTAGTAAAACAATATTCATCAACATATGCCTTCAATCTTCCTCTATCTCCCTCCTTATCATAAAACAAATAGAGGATGCCAATTGGCATCCTCTATCTTGTTCTCTTATAATCAGAGATTTAAGCTTCTGTCTTAGTAGCGGTTCTCTTCTCCTTGATGCGAGCCTTCTTACCTGTGAGCTTGCGCAGGTAGTAAAGCTTAGCGCGACGAACCTTACCAATCTTGTTAACCTCGATGCTCTCGATAGCTGGTGACTCGAGTGGGAAAATACGCTCTACACCAACAGTACCTGACATCTTGCGAACAGTGAAACGTCTCTTCTCACCGTGGCCAACGATCTTGATAACTACACCACGATAGAGCTGAACACGCTCCTTTGTACCCTCGATAATTTTGTAAGCGACAGTTACAGTGTCACCAGCCTTGAACTCTGGGTGCTGCTTGCCGGTTGCAAATGCTTCTTCAGCAATTTTAATTAAATCCATTTTACTTTGTATAATTAAATTGTTCTTATCGTTCCAACGCAACATAACAGGCAACTCGTTACTTCCTGCCAGCGATTACGCCGAAAAGCGGGTGCAAAGTTAATACTTTTTGTCGGTTTGGGCAATTTTTATATGTCTTTTTTTGTGTGTTAGGCTTATTTTACTTATTTTTGCCGTATATTTATAACATTTACGATGATGAAAAAGATAGTTTTATCCTGTGTCGTCGCAGTGATGGCGGCTGGGTGTTCCACTGGCTATGAGGTAGTAAAGGTGGAGAAAGAGAGGTTGCTCGTAGACAGCAGATATGACAAGTCGTTGAGTGCGTCACTTGACAGTATGATGGTTCCTTATACCAATAGGGTGGACAGTTTGATGAGTCCGGTGGTTGGTATGACAAAGAAGGCTATGAAGACTGAACGTCCGGAGAGTGATTTGTCTAATCTGCTTGCTGATATTCTGGTATGGGCGGGCGACAGATATGGCGAGAAACCAGTGCTGGGAGTTTACAACATGGGTGGCATGAGAGCATCGCTAAATGCAGGTGATGTGACCTATGGCGATATATTGGAAGTGGCGCCATTTGAGAATAAGATTTGCTTCCTGACGATGAGCGGCATGCACTTGATGGAGCTGTTTAAGCAGATAGCGAGTGTTGGCGGTGAGGGCGTGAGCCGTGGGGTAGAGATGGTTATCACCAAAGACCGCCAGTTGAAGAGTGTTCGCCTGCATGGCAAGGAGATAGTGCCATTGGCTGACTATCGTGTGGTGACAATTGACTATCTTGCCCAGGGCAATGACCATATGGAGGCATTTAAGCAGAAACGCCATATGAATGCGCCAAGAGGCAAGGAGAACAATAGTCGTGAGGTGATAATTGACTATTTCAAGACTATGCTGAAGCAGGGTAAGACTGTGGATGCGGATGTTGAGGGAAGAATTGTGGTTGAGTAGGAACCTCCCCTAACCCCTCCAAAGGAGGGGAAAACTGGAAAATCAAATATTGGAAATCGTATGATGATTCGTTCATCTCGTTCAAAACGTTCAATTCGTTATTAAAAAAATTGTTATTCAAAAATAAGATATGAGATACTTTTCATTAATAATAGCCTGCTTTTCAATTCTCGCCATGCAGGCACAAAAAGAACTTGTGATAATCAATACAAATGATACTCACAGTACAGTGATGCCATTGAGCAGCAATCTTGACGACACGCTTAAAGCCGGCCGTGCAGGTTATCTGCGCCGTTTGGCATTGCTGGAGGAGCAGCGCAAGGCTCATCCTGATTTGATGCTTTTCGATTGTGGTGACTTCTCTCAGGGTTCTCCTTATTATACCATGTTTAAGGGAGAGGTTGAGGTGAAGCTTATGAACATGATGAAGTATGACGCTGTGGCGTTGGGCAATCATGAGTTTGACAATGGCATGGATAATCTTGCCCGCCTTATAGATATGTCAGAGTTTGCCTGGCTGTCTGCTAATTATGATTTCAGTGCCACCGTGCTTAAGGATAAGGTGAAGCCATACGTTGTGCTTGAGCGTGATGATGTGAAGATAGGAGTATTCGGATTAACTCCTAAGCTTGAGGGTTTGGCTTCGATAGAGAATATTGAGGGTGCTGTATATAAGGACCCGATAGAAAGTGCTAAGGCGGTGGTAAGCGAATTGCGCAGTGAGTCTGTTGGTTGTGACGTGGTGGTATGCTTGTCGCACTTAGGATGGAACATGTACAAGCAGATGGACGACAGTACGCTTATTGCTAATACCAGTGGCATTGACTTGGTGCTGGGCGGTCATACACATACTTATTTCCAAGAATTGCAGTATGTGAAAAATGCTGAAGGTAAGGACGTGCCAGTTGACCAGAACGGCAAGCACGGCATCTTTATAGGCAAGCAGCGCCTGTTTATTCAAAGTAAAGAGTAAGCACAATCATTTTGCTATGGCCTGCGCGCACGGAATTAGCGTATGCACGCATGTTGACATCTTTCAACTCGTTTGCATGGTTTTTGTCTAAAGCGTCGCTCAGGCTATAGCAAAACTTCAGTTCTGGTATCATCTTAAAGAACGGAAGGTAGAAATCGCAACCTAAACCAATCTCAAAGAACGTGTCAAACCGTTTTAGTTTGATGTAATCCTCATCCTTGCTTGTAAGATTAATCATAGGGTTAATGCCGGCCATGATATATGGGCGGTGGTTATTGAAGCGCAAAGAACTGAACTTGATGTCCAACGGTATGGAGATATAAGTGTTTTTAAGGTCTTGTGTTACTTTGTAAGGCTTGCCAAACTCATCCAGTTGTGAGAGGTTCTGGAAGGTGAGGCGCTTGGCTCCAAAGTGCATAGTGGGGGTGAGGCGCGCACTGAAATGGTCGTTGAGTCTCATCTCAGCCAGCACACCAACACTGAATCCTGGGCTCCATCTGTCGGCATCGCAAACAATAGATTGTATGCTCTCTGTGCCGTCCTCGGCAATGACTGTTTGAGGACCAACGTTCTCAAACTCTATGTCCTGCATGTTTAGTCCTACGAGTATTCCAAAGTGGAGTGGACGAAGGTCAATATATGGTTTGTTTTGCGCTATTCGCTCTTGCGCATTGGCCGAACAGCATAGCAAACAGATTATTATGATTGTAAAAAATTTCTTCATATCATAATTAATAACGTTAAAATCATTGGGTTATTATATATCTTTCTATTTTGACTATGTATAAATAAATAAAAATAACTCATCAATTTTAGGTATATATGGAAAATAATTAGTACATTTGCATACTTATTTTTTGATATTAATTAAACTTTAAAACATTATTATTATGGCTTACGTTATTACAGACGATTGTATCGCATGCGGTACATGTATCGATGAATGTCCAGTAGGAGCTATCTCTGAGGGCGATAAGTATTCAATTAATGCAGATGCTTGCACAGACTGCGGTACATGTGCTGGTGTTTGTCCTTCAGAGGCTATCGTTGAAGGTTAATTGTATTTCTTATAAAAATACAAGTCCGGACCATTGGTTCGGACTTTTTTGTTTTTTGATGATAAATCAACTTTTAGCTGGAGGGGAGAATGTGGTTGCTGATAATTTATTTGGTCGGATTGCAAATCCGACCCACGGAGAATTTAGGCCGAATAGATTAATCAATGTGTGGCTGAGAGGGGAGAATTTTGTTGCTGATAATTTATCTGGTCGGATTGCAAATCCAATCCTACAGCGAAATCAGCCTGAAAGGAAAATCCGACCCACGGAGAAAACTATTTGCTATTACCTTTGATTTATAATCAGCGGTGTAGAGTGGGGCTAATATATTAAATAAAAAGCCGTGTAATTGAGAGCAATTACACGGCTTATAAATATAGTTTTGATATTATTACTTCTTCAGACGCTTTGTAAGAACCTCTGCAGCCTGAGTAGCCTGTGGGTCGTTTGGTGACAATGCAAGAATCTTGTTGTAGTAGTTTAATGCTGCCTCCTCGTTGTCTTCCTTCAGCCAGCTGAACGCTGCCATGTAACGGTAGCACTCAATAACGCGAGCCTGGTCAGCCTTGTCCTTCTCAGCCTTTGCCTCAATAGTCTGCATAAGCTGCTCATAGAATGGCTTAGCGAGACCTTGGTCAGACTCTGGGTCAATCATTGTGTTTACACGGGCACGATACAAGAGAGCATACTCTTTTGCGTCAGCATCCTTCTCCATCTCTGCATATACGTTCTCTGCTTCCTTAAGGATGCTAACTTTCTCTGCCTGATCCTTAACAACTGCAGTGTCGCTTGCATACTCAAGATATATTCTGCCAAGGTCTGCCAAATCAGATACTGAGCTCTTGCTCAGGTTGCTCTGATAGTCCTTATAGCTGGCAATAGCGTTCTTGTAGTCGTTAGCCTGCTTGTAAGCGTCAGACATCTGCTTGTAAACACCAGCGCGCTTGTCCTTGTTGTCGATATCCTGCTCAAGAGCCTTCTTGTACATCTCGATAGCCTCTGCACCCTGCTTTGCACCGTTCAGTGCGTTACCGTAATATACATAGTCGAGGTATGAGAACTTTGGATCGTCAGACTCATTGAAAAGCTTCTTAGCGTATGTGATAGCATTCTGATAATCCTTCAACTCTGTGTAGCAGAACAATGCAAGGCGGTTGAACGCTGCATCGCGTGGAGCCTTAGCCAATCCCTGATTAACAATCTCAAGGCTCTTCTGGTACTTCTGTGCAAAGTAGCATGCCATAGCGTACTCTGTGAGGTCTTTCTCATTGAGAGAAGATGCCTTGCCAAAGCTGCTGATAGCCTCGTTCCAGTTGTTGTCAAGATAGTAGATGTGACCGATAAGAGCGTCAACAGCTACGTCAGGGCGCTGGATGCGGAGATCCTCCAGTTTCTGGATAGCGCCAGCTGGACTAACTTTGCGATATACGCTTGCATACTTGTAGTAAGCTTCTGGATTCTTTGGGTCGAAATAGATAGCCTGCTCATACTGCTTTGCTGCCTCACCACCATTGCCAATCTCTGACTCGATGTCGCCAAGAAGCAGGAATGCAGCTGCATATTTGCTGTCTGCCTTCAGTGCATACTGGCAGTATGTCTTTGCATTGGCTGTATCCTTCTCTGCAAGGAATGCCTTACCGATGCCCACCATTACGTCGGCCTTCTTTCTGTTCTTTTTGTAGATGGCCTTCATCTGATCTTCAAAATCAGCTGGTTTGCTCTTAATAATCTGTGTTGCCTGTTCAACAACAGCAGCCTCGTCCTGTGCTGCTACTGGAGCGCAGAATCCTATCATCATTGCTCCGATAAGAAAATATTTTGTAAACTTCATAATCAATTTATATTTGTTTATTTATTTAATTATCTTCTACGTTTATATTTCTAACAGTCATATTGCCAGTTACAGGCAGAAGACCACTCTTGAATATAATCAACTGTCCCTGTCGTGGCGATGCTATAAACTGTGCGAAACCCCATGGCAATCCGTTTATTGGATCGTTGAGCAGGGCATAGATGGTCCTTATCATAGGATAGTTGCCATTATACAGATAATACTGATAAGGTTTCCAACTGTTGTATCGTGTAGCTTTGTCCATGCGACTCACAGACATCACTGTTATGTTCTTTTTAAATGTTACGTTGGTTGTATCGCGCTTATCGTTCAACCAGTTTGAACCAATCACGCCAATGGCATTTTTGGTGTTTGATACATAGTCTATCACCTCTGCGCTTTTGTTTACAGCCGTGATGTGAGGACTATTGATTGGTACACCACCAAGTATTGAGTCGACACAATACTGCACTGTACTTGACTTAGGATTGTCAAACACTACATCAAAGTCACCAAGTTTTGATGAAGGGTAGATATCCGTCCATTTTGTTGCCTCACCCTTAAGAATCTTACGCAAATCGTTGATGGTGATAAGAGTGTCGGGGTTGCTGTTGTTGACTATGAGTGCCAAACCGTCGTATGCCAGAGGCACAATCATAGGCAGGTATCTTCTGCTGCGAAGATATTCCAACTCGTCATTACGATACTTTCTTGTAGTAATCGCAAGATGTGTTTTCTCGTTAATAAGAGAATCGATGGCATCAATCTCGTTGGTGTAGATTGGTGTCACCTTAGCATCAAGATACATGTGATGGAACACGTCCAACTGCTCCTTGATGATAGGACTGAAACTTTCATCAGAGTAGAATGTAATCTCCCCTGATGAATAAGTATCAGTTCTAGAATTCTTAGGCTTGCCCTGCGAGCACGCAGTCAAGCCTAAGATTAGAGTTAATCCAACTAATATGTTGAATAGTTTTTTGTTCATATAAAATTACTGAAGTCTGAATGTTACAGGAACTGTGTACTTAACACGTACTGCTGAACCATTCTGCTTACCAGGAATCCAGCGTGGCATTGACTTAACAACGCGTGCTGCCTCCTTGTCGAGAGATGGGTCTACTGACTTAACAACGCGAACGTCGGTTACAGAACCGTCACGCTCAACAACGAATGTTACGATTACGCGACCCTGAACACCATTCTCCTCAGCGATTGCTGGATACTTGATGTTCTTAGAAAGCCACTCGAACAAAGCCTGAGGACCACCAGGGAATTCTGGCATCTGCTCTACTACGTCGAATACTTTCTCCTCTTCTACTTCCTGAGCAATAACTTCCTTAGCCTTGAGCACCTCACCCTCAGCCTCGTCGTTACCCTTAACGTCGAATGAACCGATGGCAGTAGTAGACTTAGCAAGTTCGTCCTGTGACTTAAGCTCGTCTTCTGGAGCAACCTCCTCGTCCTTCTTAATCTCAGGAGCAACGAACTTAACAGAGCTCTTTACCTTCTCTACAACCTTCTGTTCTACTTCAATCTTAACAGGTTCCTTACGCTCAACCTTAGGCTCTTTCTTCTGTGCAAGCTTAGAAAGCTCTACGTCGGCTGTGATTGCTACCTTTGGGCGGCTGGCCTCATAAGCCATCTTACCCAATACGAAAAGACCAATCGCAGCAAATGTTGCCAGCATGATGATGATAGCCTTCAAATTTCTCTTGCCAGTGTTCTTACGAAGCTGGTATGCACCGTAAGCCTGGTTCTTGCCTTCAAAGACGACGTCAACCCATCCGCTGTCTATCAAATCTATTTTTGCCATAGTTTCAATACATTTTTATAGATTAAACATCGACTTATTTAACACCCTTCAAATCAAGGAGACCCTGATCCTCTGGAGAAATCTTGTCTATCACATACTTACTGATACAGCTAATCTGCATCTCGTCAAGAGCATCTACCATATTCTTATATGAAGAAGTATCCATTGGCTTGATGATTACTGTAAGTACAGGAATCTTCTCGCCGTCAATCTCACCCTTCTTGATTGTCTCAAGCTGCTTCTTGTACTCCTCTTCGTCAAGCTCTTTGTTGGCGTATTTCTCGTCAAGCTTAGCCTTGGCTACTCTGATTCGTGCAACAGGGTTGATACCCTCAGCAGTAGTATGGTTGAGAAGTGCGGCGCGGATACCATCTGAACCCCAAGTTGTCTCTTTCAGACACTCAACGTTCTCATACTCAGGCTGACCCTGGATATAGTAGATTTTATCGTTTGCGCCCAAGAAGATGGTAAATGTGTGAGAAGCCTTTGTCTGTGACTTCTGTTCATCTTCCAGGTTCTGATCGTTACTTGGCATAGTCAACTGCATCGACTGAGGCTTGCTCAGAGAGGTACAGAGCATGAAGAATGTGATCAGAAGCATCATCATGTCCACCATAGGCGTAAAGTCTACGCGGACATCCATTTTTTTCTGTTTGCTTTCTTTCTTTTTAGCCATTCTTTATTCCTCCGCCTTTTTGTGTGATGTAATTAACTGATAACGGTTCTCGTTCATGTCCTGCAATTCAGACATCAGCTTCTTAATTACAGCATAAGGTGTAGTCTCGTCTGCCTTGATACAAAGCTTCAAGCTTGAGTTAGCGCCGCGTGCTGATTTTACCCAGTGCTGGAATTCGCTCATACCCTTTGTGCCGTCACCATTATCTATACTGTCAGTAGGAACACCGTAATTCTGTATCTCTGTACCCATGTCTTCTTTTGAAAGGCTCAGGTATGCTGGAAGCATTTCTACAGAAACACCAATGTTACCATTCTCTCTAAGACTCTTCATCTGAGCGGCATCAAGGGAGAATCCAAATTTGCTGCTCATGTCTTCTACCGTGGCGACAAGGTCTGTTGTCTTGTCCATGCTCATGAATATCTTGCCGTCTGGATTGACGAGGATATTCAGAACATCAGACTCTGGGACTTTGGCCTCTGTAACCGAACCTGGAGTGGTAACCTTAACTGGCTCTACCTTCACGAACGTAGATGTTAACATGAAGAAGCACAGCAAAAGCACCATCACGTCCGACATAGGGGTCATGTCTATCCAGACGTCGCTTTTCTTAATTTTTACTTTACCCATAGTGATAAAAAATTTAAAGGGTTAGCAAAAATTAAGCCTCGTCTGCGTGGTTTGAATCGTATGTCTGAGCGATAGTGTAACCAACTTCGTCAAGTGCGTATGTCAGCTTGTCAATCTTGTTTGTGTATGTGTTGTAAGCAACTACAGCCACCCAAGATGTAGCAATACCAGATGCAGTGTTAACAAGAGCCTCAGAGATACCCATTGAAAGAGCAAGTGAGTCACCACCACCACCTTGAGCAAGAGCCTGGAACGAACCGATCATACCGAGCACAGTACCGAACAGAGCGGTAAGAGTACCAAGTGTAACGATTGTAGCGATGATAGGAAGGTTCATCTGCAGTGTAGGCATCTCAAGCTGTGTTGCCTCCTCGTGAGCCTGCTGGATCTTAGCGATCTTCTGTGCCTTCTTGATACCTGTTGTCTCCTCCATCTGCTGGTATGTGTTAACAGATGCCAAAACAACGTTAGCTACTGAACCCTGCTGCTTGTCGCAGATAGCACGAGCCTTAGCGAAATCATTAGCCTTGATAGCTGCCTTGATCTCAACAACGAACTTCTTCAAAGAACCCTTACCGAAAGCTGTGCGAAGAGCGAAGTAGCGCTCGATACTCAATGCTACGGCTGTAAGCAAAAGTGTGAAGATAAGACCTACTACAACACCACCATGATATACAGTACCCATGAGGTTGATAGGACGTCCATGACGGTCACCACCTGCGAAGTTATCTGGGTTACCAAGTACGAAGTACCAGAATGCATAACCGAGACACAAGCAAATTAACATTACCCAAATCGCTGATTTGATACCAGTGAAGCCCTTACTCTTCTTAGGGCTTGTTGCATTTTTAGTTGTTGCCATAATAAAAAATTTTTTGTTTTTTTAAGTTGTTTATAAATTTAAGTTTGTTGTATGTCGATTTAATGTCTAACAATAATCTATACCAAAATTGAGGCAATAAGCCCCGCTATCTTTCGGCAAAGATAATAATTAAATGTTTACTAAAAGATGATTTAATATCTTTTAACTAAGAAAACGGCTAATTTTAATAATAGCCGTTTTCGCAAAAAATATAGTTTATTTTAACTCTGCCAATGCGTTTTTGATACGTCTCATAGCTTCGATAATATTCTCGTCGCTGGTGGCATAGCTCATGCGGAAACACTCTGAATCGCCGAAAGCATCACCGCCTACTGTTGCAACATGGCCTTTCTCAAGCAGATACATAGCGAGGTCTGTTGAGTTGTTGATTGTTGTTTCTCCGTTGCTCTTGCCATAGAAACTGCTGCATTTTGGGAACAGGTAGAAGGCGCCTTCTGGCACATTAACCTCAAGACCTGGAATGTCTTTTGCCAACTCTACAATCAGGTTGCGGCGGCGCTCGAAAGCAAGGCGCATCTCCTCGACACAACCTTGGTCGGCAGTATATGCAAACTCTGCTGCCTTCTGACTTACTGAGCATGGACCACTTGTGTATTGTCCCTGAAGTTTGTTGCATCCTTTAACAATCCACTCTGGAGCTGCGATATAACCAATGCGCCAACCGGTCATGGCGTAAGCCTTAGACACGCCATTTACAATGATTGTGCGCTCTTTCATGCCTTCAAACTGAGCGATGCTCTCGTGCTTGCCAACGTAGTTGATGTGCTCATATATCTCATCAGCAAGTACAAAAAGGTCTTCATGGCGCTTGATTACATTAGCAAGTCCTTCCAATTCTTCCTTTGAGTAAACGCTGCCAGTAGGATTGCTTGGTGAGCAGAGGATGATGAGGCGTGTCTTAGGAGTGATGGCTGCTTCAAGCTGTTCTGGAGTCATCTTGAAGTTCTGGTCGAATCCTGCCTCTACATATACAGGCACGCCGCCTGCCAAGAGCACCATCTGTGGGTAAGAAACCCAATATGGAGTAGGGATGATTACTTCATCGCCATCGTCAACCAATGCCATTACAGTGTTGCAAACACTCTGTTTGGCTCCGTTGGATGTAAGCACTTCGTTGATGCTGTATTCTAAGTTGTTCTCTCTCTTAAGTTTCTCAACAATAGCCTTTCTTAAGTCAGCATAACCTGGTACTGGAGAATATGTAGAATAGTTATCGTCAATGGCTTTCTTTGCGGCTTCTTTTATCAAGTCAGGTGTGTTAAAGTCAGGTTCGCCAACACTCATGTTGATAACATCTATGCCCTGAGCTTTCATCTCAGAACTTTTCTGCGACATTGCCAAAGTTGCCGATGGGGCAAGTCTTTGTAAACGATTTGATAATTTTGCCATTTTGTTATATTTTGAAATTCGGCTACAAAATTAATATTTTTTGCTGAATAATTATGACTATTGTAAAAGAGAATTAAAATATTTCTGAATATTGCCTTTGCGCTCTGTTTGCTGATGAGGGATTATTGCAGAGGTTTCTCGTCTGAAAGGTTAAGGGTGTGCCCCATTCGGTCTCTCTTTGTTTTGAGATACTTATAGTCGTATTCGTTTGGGGTTACCTCAATAGGCACGTTCTCTACAATCTCTATGCCGTATGCCTCCAGGCCAACTCGTTTGGTTGGGTTGTTGGTCATCAGTCTCATCTTGCGCACGCCGAGATGTCTTAGCATCTGTGCGCCGCATCCGTAGTCGCGCTCGTCAGGCTTGAATCCCAGGTGAATGTTTGCCTCAACTGTGTCAAGTCCTTCTTCCTGCAACTTGTATGCCGCAATCTTGTTCATCAGTCCAATGCCGCGTCCTTCCTGCTGCATGTATATCAGTACACCTTTGCCTTCCTGCTCAATCTTCTCCATGGCCTTATGCAACTGCTCGCCGCAGTCGCATCGCTTGCTGCCAAGGATGTCGCCGGTTGCGCATGAGGAATGTACTCTTACTAATATCGGCTCATCATCTTTCCATGTGCCTTTGATTAGTGCGAGGTGTTCCATTCCTGTGCTTTTCTGGCGGAATGGGATAAGCTTGAAGTGCCCATGCTGTGTTGGCATGTCAACACAGTTGCCAACCTCTATGAGCGATTCGAACTTCAGACGGTATGCAATCATGTCTTTTATGGATATGATTTTCATGTCCCACTTCTTGCCAAACTCTATTAACTCTGGCAGGCGGGCCATTGTGCCATCGTCGTTCATAATCTCCATCAGTACGCCTGCTGGGTAGAGTCCGGCCATCTTGCAAAGGTCGATGGTTGCCTCGGTGTGGCCTGAACGTGCCAATACACCATGGTCTTGGGCGTATAGCGGATTTACATGACCAGGACGACCGAATGTTGCTGGTGTAGAAGAAGGGTCGGCGAGTGCCCTGAGTGTTTGTGCACGGTCGTAAGCAGACACGCCAGTGCTGCATCCTTCCAGTTTGTCGATGGTTACTGTGAATGGTGTTCCCAGTACCGAGGTGTTGTCCTCCACCTGTCGGGGCAGTTGCAGCTCGCGGCTTCTGCTTATTGTTATTGGCGCGCAAAGCAGACCGCGTGCGTGTTTCAGCATGAAGTTCACCATTTCTGGAGTTATCATCTCCGCAGCGCAGATAAGGTCACCCTCGTTTTCGCGGTCCTCATCGTCGACAACGATGACAAACTTGCCTTTTTTGAAATCCTCGAGTGCCTCGTCGATTGTATTTAGTTTGAACTGTTCCATTATAATGAGTTTCTTTTCTATTACATTATTATATAT
>X430_Giraffe__coassemble_86_pt1 | contig 19966 bp, 15 predicted proteins | sample X430_Giraffe__metabat2_high_PE_008 | metagenome-assembled genome bin X430_Giraffe
ATTATGAGCTTGAAGTGGGCTCTGCAGGTATCGGTCAGCCATTTAAGGTGCACCAGCAGTATGTCAACTACATAGGCAAGGACGTAGAGGTGCTGGCAGCCGACGGCAAGAAGGTGCAGGGAGTGCTTAAGTCTGTTGACGGCGACAGTTTCGTGGTTACCATCAAAGAGAAGCAGAAGGTGGAAGGCAAGAAGCGCCCAGTGGTGGTAGACGTTGACAAGGCGTTTGATATGAAAAATGTAAAATACACAAAATACTTATTAAGTTTCAAGTAAAGCTATGGCAGCAAAGAAAGAATCTACAGGTAGCAACATGATTGATACCTTTAAGGAATTCAAAGAGACAAAGAACATCGACCGCACAACACTCGTTAGCGTGCTCGAGGAGAGTTTCCGCAATGTTATTGCAAAGCTCTTTGGCAGCGATGAGAATTTTGACGTTATCGTAAACCCTGACAAGGGTGATTTCGAGATTCATCGCAACCGTATCGTTGTAGCTGACGGTGAGGTGGCTGATGCCAACAAGGAGATATCACTTAGTGATGCACAGAAGATAGAGCCAGACTATGAGGTAGGCGAGGAAGTGAGTGAGGAAGTAGATTTCCATAAGTTTGGCCGCCGTGCCATCCTTAATCTGCGCCAGACACTTGCTTCTAAAATCCTTGAGCTGGAGCACGACTCACTGTACAACAAGTATAAGGACCGTGTAGGTCAGGTGGTGAGCGGTGAGGTTTACCAGATATGGAAGCGCGAGGTGCTGCTGCTTGACGATGAGGGCAACGAACTGCACTTGCCTAAGAGCGAGCAGATACCATCAGACAACTACCGCAAGGGCGAGACCGTGCGTGCCATCGTGCTGCGCGTGGACAATGAGAACAACAACCCACGCATTATTCTGAGCCGTACCAGCTCACAGTTCCTTGAGCGCCTGCTCGAGGCTGAGGTGCCAGAAATCAACGACGGACTCATCACTATCAAGCGCATTGCCCGCATGCCAGGAGAGCGTGCTAAGGTGGCTGTTGAGAGCTATGACGAACGCATCGACCCAGTTGGCGCATGTGTGGGTGTTAAGGGTAGCCGTGTGCATGGCATCGTACGTGAGCTGTGCAACGAGAATATCGACGTTATCAACTATTCAAGCAACATACAGCTGTTTATCCAGCGTGCGCTCAGCCCAGCAAAGGTGTCAAGCATCACTCTCGATGCAGAGAACCACAAGGCAGAGGTGTACCTGCAGCCAGAAGAAGTGTCATTGGCTATCGGCCGCAGCGGTATGAACATCAAGTTGGCCTCAATGCTCACAGAGTTTACTATCGACGTATTCCGTGTGGTTAATGCCGATGAGGCCGATGAGGATATCTACCTCGACGAGTTTGCCGATGAGGTTGACCAGTGGATTATCGACGCCATCAAGACTCTGGGCATGGATACAGCTAAGGCAGTGCTCAATGCGCCACGCGAGATGCTCATTGAGAAGGCCGACCTTGAGGAAGAGACCGTTGACCACCTGCTCGACGTACTCCGTGCAGAGTTCGAATAATGTTTAATGCTTAATGCTTAATGCTTAATTGGCTGCGCCGTATAAGCATGGGCATTAGGACAGTTAAGCATTAGGCATTTAAGATATTGAGAGATTAAGCATTAAGCATTAATAATTAAGATTAATTACAATGGCTATAAGATTAAACAAAGTACTAACAGAACTGAATATAGGACTTCAAACGGCAGTTGATTTCCTGAAAAACAATAAGAGTCTGGGTGAGATTAAGGACGATGCCAACCTTAGCACAAAAATCTCAGACGAGCAATATGATGCCTTGAAAAGTCACTTTAAGGGTGATAAGGATATGAAGAACGAGGCTGAAAAGATATTTGCCAAGAAGGCAAAGGACAAAAAGCCTGAGAAGAATGTAGTAAAGACAGAGGGCGAACTGGAGAAGCGTCAGCAGTTTACACCTCTGGGCAAGATAGACCTGAGCAGTATTGGCAAGAAGCCAGCACAGTCAGCGCCTGTCAAAGAAGAACCTAAGGCTGCTGCCGTAAGCCCGGTTGTAGAGAAGAAGGAGGAGAAACCAGTTCAGCCAAAGCCAGAGGCTCCAAAAGCAGAAGCTCCAAAGGTTGAGGTTCCAAAGGTTGAGACACCTAAGGCAGAGGCTCCAAAGGCTGAACCTGTTAAGGTTGAACCAAAACCAGTAGAGAAGAAGGTTGAGGCTCCAAAGGAAGCTCCACGCGTTGAGCCAGCTCCAAAGGCAGAGCCTGTGGCTGAGACTGCCGATGAGCCAAAGATTTACACACTGAAGAGCGAGAACAAGCTGGCTCCGAAGGTAAACGTGCTTGGCAAGATAGACCTCGACTCGCTCAACCAGAGCACTCGTCCTAAGAAGAAGTCGAAGGAGGAGCGCAAGAAGGAGCGTGAGGAAAAGGCAGCGCAGATGCATGGCGGTGAGCGCAAAAAGCGTGTGCGCATTGGCAAGGAGCGTGTTGACATTGAGGCAGCTGCTAACCAGCAGGGCGGCAATGGCAACAACAAGAAGAACAAGAACAAAGGCGGCAACAATAATAACAATAACAACCAGAATAATGGCGGACAGCGCCAGGACAACCAGCAGGGCGGTGGCAAGAACAAGAAAAAGAACCGTCAGCAGCCAAAGCCACTGGAGGTTAATGAGGAAGACGTAGCACGTCAGGTAAAAGAGACGCTTGCGCGCCTCACCGCTAAAAACCAGAATAAGAAGGGTGCAAAGTATCGCCGTGAAAAGCGTGATGCTGTTCAGGAGCGTCTTAACGAGGAGATGCAGGAGCAGGCAGCAGAGAGCAAGATACTGAAGCTCACTGAGTTTGTTACCGTTAGCGAGCTCGCTACGATGATGGACGTGCCTGTAACAAAAGTTATCGGTACATGTATGAGCGTGGGTATCATGGTGTCTATCAACCAGCGCCTTGATGCTGAGACCATCAATATTGTTGCCGATGAGTTTGGATTCAAGACAGAATATGTAAGTGCCGAGGTTAGCGAGGCCATCCACGAGGAGGCAGACGATGAGAACGACCTTCTGTCACGTGCTCCTATCGTTACTGTGATGGGACACGTAGACCATGGTAAGACATCGCTTCTCGACCATATCCGCAACACCAATGTTATCGCAGGTGAGGCTGGTGGTATCACACAGCACATCGGTGCATACAACGTGAAGCTCAAGGACGGACGCCGCATTACCTTCCTTGATACTCCAGGTCACGAGGCGTTTACAGCCATGCGTGCCCGCGGTACTCAAGTAACCGACATTGCTATTATCATCATCTCTGCCGACGATAGTGTCATGCCAACCACTAAGGAGGCTATCGCACATGCTCAGGCCGCTAACGTGCCTATGGTGTTTGCAATCAACAAGATAGATAAGCCAGGAGCTAACCCTGATAAGATTCGTGAGGACTTGGCTCAGATGAACCTTCTCGTAGAGGAGTGGGGCGGTAAGTACCAGTGCCAGGAAATTTCTGCAAAGAAGGGTATTGGCGTTGAAGACCTTTTGGAAAAGGTTTTGCTTGAGGCTGAAATGCTCGACCTTAAGGCCAACCCTAACCGTAAGGCCACAGGTTCTGTAATCGAGGCTTCTCTTGACAAGGGTCGTGGTTATGTGGCTACAATGCTTGTGAGCAACGGAACATTGAAGATGGGCGACTATGTCGTGGCTGGTACAAGCTACGGACGTGTTAAGGCTATCTTCAACGAGCGTAACCAGCGCATTGACAATGTGCGCCCAGCAGAGCCAGCAATTATCCTTGGTCTTAATGGTGCTCCAAGTGCCGGTGACTCGTTCCATATCATGGAAACAGAGCAGGAGGCAAGAGATATTGCCAACAAGCGTCTGCAGTTGCAGCGCGAGCAGAGTCTGCGCACAACCAAGGTTATTGGTCTGGAGGAAATCGCCCATCGTATTGCCCTTGGCGAGTTCCATGTGCTCAACCTTATTGTCAAGGCCGACACACAGGGTTCTGTTGAGGCTCTCTCAGACTCATTCATCAAGATGTCAACAGAGAAGATTCAGGTCAACGTTATCCAGGGTGCTGTAGGTCAGATTTCAGAGAACGACGTGATGCTTGCCTCTGCAGCTGAAAACTCTATCATCATTGGCTTTAACGTGCGTCCTTCAGCCGCAGCCAAGAAGGCGGCAGAGCAGCACGGTGTGGAAATCAACACCTACTCAATCATCTACGATGCCATTGAAGACCTTCGTTCAACCATGGAGGGTATGCTCGACAAGGTTAAGAAAGAGGTTGTCACAGGTCAGGTTGAGGTGCGCGAGGTATTCAAGATTTCCAAGATTGGTACTGTTGCTGGTGCTATGGTTACCGAAGGAAAGGTACACCGCACAGACAAGGCTCGTCTGGTGCGCGACGGTATCGTTGTCCACACTGGTGCCATCAACGCCCTCAAGCGCTATAAGGATGATGTTAAGGAGGTTGCCACCAACTTCGAGTGTGGTATCAGCCTTGTCAACTTCAACGACATCCAGCAGGGTGACATCATCGAGACATTCATGGAGATTGAGGTTCAGCAGAAACTCTAAACCGTTTATAAACATACCTGCCTTTATCAGGCATTCTTATATTAAAAACTCCCAAAGGCAATATCCTGTCTTTGGGAGTTTTTGGTATATCAATGAAAATCGTTAAACCATACTTTTAATGGCCCTACAAAGCGCTTGTAATAATTTTACAAAGGCTTTGTAAAAATTTTACATGAATGTTGTAATGATGTTACAAAGATGTTGTAATGATTCTTTTGGCAAATACACTAAAATCAAATGACCGATTTGGGTTTATTAGGCGCTAAAAGTTAAAAAAATAAAAATAAATTAATTTTACACCTTATACTATACGAATTATCTTACAACTTGTTAACTTTGTAAAATAACTTTCACTAAAAACAAAAGCTTATGAGTATTTTCGGTAACGACCAAGAACTATCTGACCTCAGGAAAGAAGTTCAATCGCTTCGCAAACAGGTTCAGGACCTTCAGGAGAAGATAAGTGAATCAAAACCAGAAGAAACCACTGAGACTGTGGTAACACCTCAGCCAGTAATTGAAGAGCCAGTTAAGGAAGAACCAATCAAGGAAGAACCAGTTAAGGAAGAACCAATCAAGAATGAAATGGTGGAAGAAGTTGTTGCTCCGCAGCCAGTGCCCGACAACTCAGCCGGTATCGATGCCCTGAAAAAGGAAATTGCGGTGCTGGCAGAGAAAATAGACACAGCTGCATATCAGGAGGGTATCATCCGCGACCTTCACGAAGAGCTTCAGGACTATAAGAAAGGACTTATTGCCGATATCAGCAAGAGCTACGTGATGGACATAGTGCGTATCTATGACCGTCTGGCTGACACCAACTCGCACTTTAATCCAGAGGAGGAAGGTTTTAACCCTGCACAGACAAAGCGCCTTATCGAGAATACCATGCTTGCCATCACAGACATGCTTGAAGACCAGTATTCTATAGAGAGCTTCAACCCAGCAGAAGGTGCTCCATATAATCCAAAGGAATATAAGGCTATGCAGGTGGTAGAGACCGATGATGAGGCTAAGGCCAGCACCATAATGAAGTGCCTTGCCCCAGGATTCCGCAATACCGATACAGGCAAACTGGTGCGCCAGGCCCGCGTGGTGGTTTACAAGCGTAAGGACGCATAACAAAACGTAGCAAATTATATAAAAATCAGACTGTCTTGGAATATATTGACCAATCCCGTGCCGTATATGGCATTGACTTGGGAACAACCTACAGCTGCATAGCGCAAGTTGACAAGTACGACCAGGCTGTTGTGCTTACCAACTTTGAGGGCGACCAGACCACACCATCTGCTGTTTATTTCGAGGATGAGAAGAATGTGATAGTGGGTGCTGAGGCAAAGGGCATGCTTACGGTTGAACCAAATAAGACTGTGGTTTGTGTGAAGCGTATGCTTGGCGTCGACGAGCATTTCGACAAACAATACAACACGCTGCCTTACCATTATGACCCTACGGAGGTTTCGGCGCTGATTCTTAAGAAACTTGTCCAGGATGCCAACGACCTTGGTTATAATCCAGTGCCGGTGAAGGATGTGGTTATTACCTGTCCGGCCTATTTCGGTACCAAGGAGCGCATGCAGACAAAGCAAGCAGGAGAGATGGCGGGATTGAACGTATTGGCGGTGATAAACGAACCTACGGCTGCCGCCATTGCCTATGGCATGAAGACGGAGCAGAAGAAGACGGTGCTCGTCTACGACCTCGGCGGAGGTACGTTTGATGTTACTATTATCAACGTGAACAACGGTGCCATCAAGGTGATAGCAACAGGCGGCGACCATCATTTGGGCGGAGTTGACTGGGACAGCGAGCTGGCCAACTACATGCTTGACCAGTTTAATGAGCAGAACGCTACCTACTATACCATGTACGACGAACTGCTGAAATACACCCTGCTGCTGGAAGCCGAGAAAATGAAAAAGACGCTCACGGCAAAAGAGGCGGCAATGTGTACCATCCAGTACGACGGTTTGTCGGCACGCTTTGAGGTTACACGCGCCATTTTCGAGATGATGACGGCATCGCTGCTCGACGAGACAATCTCGGCCACACGCAAGGTGATAGACATAGCGCGCGAAAAGGGATATACCGACACTCTGGAGTTTCTGCTGGTGGGTGGAAGCAGTCGCATGCCACAGGTGAAAAGACGCATAGAAGAGGAGTTTGGGTGTGATGCCAAGATGAGCGATCCAGACCAGTGCGTGGCTAAGGGCGCTGCGATATATGCGTTGAACTCGGCGTACACCAAGACCGTGGACAACTATAACAAAGGCCTGATTGACGAACGGCCGTTGCCGCTAAAGGGCCCAAGGGCAAGGGTGGTCAACGTAACCAGTAAGACCTATGGCACGCGATTGTATAACAAAGAGGGAAAGCTGGTGGTGTATAACATGATTTTTGCTAATACCCCACTGCCAGTAGAGGTGATAGAGCCTGCCAGTACGAGGGTGGACAACCAGAAGTTTCTTGCGATAACGGTGTATGAAAGTGACTTTACTGATCCTGTGGCAGACTATCAGGTAGAGGAACGCTTCTGTGTGAAACTGGAAGAAAGGAACCTTGAACTCAACAAGAACTGGCCAAAGGGTACGCCTTGTGACGTGAAGTTCTCGCTTAACGAAGAGGGTATATTGGCGGTGCACTGCGAGGTGGACAAGGACAAGATAGACTTTGAACTGACCATCACGGGTGTGAAGACGCAAGAAGAAATGGAGAAATCGACAATAGCCATTGGTAAGACCGTGGTGTCATGAAAAGAAAAAAATAAGAACAAAAAATAGTATTAACAAAATAAATCTACAATTATGGCTGAAATGGATAAAACACGTGCCGTTTACGGCATTGACTTAGGAACAACCTATAGCTGTATATCACAGGTTGACAAGTTTGACCAGGCAATAGTGCTGACAAACTTCGAAGGTGAACAGGTAACACCGTCTGCAGTATATTTTGAAAGCAAGGAGAAGACCATCGTGGGAAGCGAGGCAAAGGGTATGCTTGCCACAGAGCCACGCAATACAGTGGTGTTTGTTAAGCGCTCAATGGGTGTTGATGAGGATTTTGACAAGTCTTCAAACAAGTTCCCATACCATTACGACCCAACAGAAATCTCTGCTCTTATCCTAAAGAAACTTGTTCAGGATGCCAACGACTTGGGTGATAATCCAGAACCAGTGAAGGATGTTGTTATCACATGTCCTGCTTACTTCGGTACAAAGGAGCGTATGCAGACTAAGCAGGCTGGTGAGATTGCGGGACTGAACGTTCTTGCCATTATCAATGAGCCAACAGCTGCTGCTATCTCTTATGGTATGAAGACCACAGAGAAGAAGACAGTGCTTGTATATGACCTTGGAGGTGGTACATTCGACGTTACCATTATCAACGTGAACAACGGTGCCATCAAGGTTATCGCTACTGGCGGTGACCATCATCTTGGTGGTGTTGACTGGGATACTGAGCTTGCTAATTTCATGCTCGACAACTTTAACGAGCAGAACGGCACCAGCTATACCATGGACAATGAGGAACTTAAATATACATTGCTGCTCGAGGCTGAGACAAAGAAGAAGCAGCTCTCTGCAAAAGAGGTGGCAAAGTGTAACATTCAGTATGACGGTAAGTCGGCACGCTTTGAGGTTTCACGCGAACTCTTCGACCAACTCACAGCTGCTCACCTCGACGCTACTATCGATGCCACACGCAAGGTTATCGAGATAGCAAAGGAGAAGGGCTATAACGATGAGTATGAATTCCTGCTGGTGGGCGGTAGCAGCCGTATGCCACAGGTGAAGAAGCGCCTTGACCAGGAGTTTGGATGCGACGCTAAGTTCAACGACCCAGACCAGTGTGTGGCAAAGGGTGCTGCTATCTATGCCATGAACGAGGCTTACTCTCAGGCTGTTGAGGAATATAACTCTGGCGACCGCGATGAGAAGCCACAGGCACTGAAGGGCCCTCGTGCACGCGTTGTGAATGTGACAAGTAAGACATACGGTACCGACTTTACCGATAGCGACGGCAGACCAATGGTTAAGAATATTATCTTTGCCAACTCGTCACTGCCAACAAAGAATGAGGAGACATTCAGCACAATGTATGACAACCAGAAGAACATATCAATAAAGGTGTATGAGAGCGACTTCACAAGTCCTGAGACCGACGTTGAGGTAGAGGAGCGCTTCTGCACAATGCTTGAGGACCGTTCGCTCACAGTAACACAAAACTGGCCAAAGGGAACAAATATCAGTGTGCAGTTTGAAGTAAACAACGAGGGTATCCTCTCTGTTCACGCAAGCATTGGACAGGAAGACCTCGATTTCTCACTCACCATCAAGGGTGTAAAGAGCGATGATGAGCTGGATGCTTCTAAGGCAGCAATCAGCAAGACCACCGTATCATAAATCATTGGGATTTATTCCCAACTCTAATCGATTGAGATGCAGGAGACAATATTTAAAATGCAGATAAAGAAGTGGACAAATGCTGTCGCATTCTTGGAAGAGAATGAGGACAGCTTGTCCGCTCCTGAACAAAACGCCATAAAGACATTACAGAATATATGGCGTAATAAAAAGTTCGGACCAGACTGTACGTCAAGCGTGGAGAACATGGTTAAGGTGCTCAGTGACAGCGACAAGTTGCATCATGGAGCCAATAACCTTATCCAGGCAAGTAAGGAGTTTCGTGGTGCCGCTAAATTGTTCTATACAACAGACGAAGAGACATTCAAGCAGTTTTCTGATTATATGAAGAAGACCGCTGGCGGACCGCAGCTCTCCGACGAGCAGCAGCGCCGCCGTGAGGAGGCTCAAGAGCGCCGTCGCCGTGAGGCAGAGCAGGCAGAACAGCAGCGCCGCCGCCAACAAGAGGAGCAGCGCCGCCGTGACCAGGAGGATGAGCGTCGTCGTCAGCAGAATCTTAAACCAGAATTCCGCATAACGAGGGTTGAGTTTATCGATTCAGGCAAGGGTGCGGATGCTGTGATGGGAACAAGTTCAAATCCGTTCCCCAACACAATAACATATATTGCTCCTAAAATTCATTATCACTATCGCGGAAATGGAGAAACAATACCTTTGCAGATAACCTTCTACGACCCGTCTGGCAGAAAGATTAACGGTTCTGACGGACCATCATGCAGTATGATAAGCCATATCGATGCTCAGGCTGGTGATGATGACTGGTGGTTCTATCAAGGTTTTGGCAGCCAACAGGGCACAACGTTTAAGGAACCAGGCCAGTATAGGGTTACGATTGCACGTAATGGAGTACAACTGTGGAGCGGTACGTTCATGGTTGCTGGCAGACGCGGGGCAACTGTCTCACAAACTACCACAACCACAACTCCGCCAAAGAAGAAATCGGGATGTGGCTGCTGGACAACGCTTGGATTAATTATTCTGCTTATTATTGGTTATAATCTTGCGTCCGACTTTATCAGTGAATTCTTTGATGGCGATAAACAGTCTTCAAACTATGAACAGCTATTAGAAGGTCCATGGAGCGGTGATTTCCAGAATCATGAAACCTATCTTAAGGTTACTGACATAGATGAAGATAATAATGCCTACGGCGAGATAACAGTTAAGTTTAAGAGCCGCACCGAAACCCATAGGCTCGAGGGCCGCCTGCTTTACAACGATGGTGTTTACAGCTTTCTGTTTGAAGATAAGGATGTAACCAAGAACTCTTATCTCAATGGACGTTATGAACTTACATACAACTCTAATAACTTGAGTTTGTTTGGACATTATGAAAACTACTCAACAGGCAAGCGAAGCGACGTTAGACTGTATAAGGGTGAGCCTGACAACATGGAGGTTGAGGAGAAACCTGCTGAACGTGCTGAACAACCAAAGAGCGAAGTGGATGCTTATAAAGAGGCTAACCAGAACTTCTTAAAAGAAAACAAGACGAAGGATGGTGTGCGGACAACAAGCAGCGGTCTTCAGTATAAGGTAATAACAAATGGCAGCGGACCAAAGCCTGGCGCTAATGATAAAGTTAAGATTACTTATAAGTCTTATCTTATTGATGGCACTATGACTGATTCGGCAGAAGGATTGGTTTTTGAAGCAAATAAAGTTATTAAAGGACTTCAGGAGGCACTGTGCATGATGCCTGTTGGCAGTAAGTGGGAAGTTTATATTCCTTCAGATTTGGCCTTCGGTCCAAAAGGAGCAGGCAAGATAAAACCAAACTCTGTAATGATATTCGTCATAGAACTGCTGGATGTGATAGGTGCGGGTAATACTGCCTCAGAAACTCCTAATCAAGCAGAGCTGTCAGCTGCAGCGACAACATCATCATCAAATGGCACAGGTTTCCGCCTTGAGCAGACTGGTTCTGCTGATACTGGCGCCGATAACAATATCTATGACAATGTAGATGTGCAACCAGAATTCCCAGGTGGTTCGCAAGCTTTAAATGCATATTTAGGCAATAATGTGAAGTATCCGAGTGCTGCAGTTGAAAGAGGTGCGCAGGGCAAAGTCGTTGTTTCATTTGTTGTGGAAAGGGATGGTTCAATCTCTCAGGCCAGAGTGGTTAGAGCTGTTGATCAGGATTTAGACCGCGAGGCTTTGCGCGTAATACTTGCCATGCCTAGATGGAAACCAGGAAGTATGGGAGGCAAGAATGTGCGTGTAAGATACACGTTGCCAATTACTTTCAGATTAAATTGATGCCTCAGTCAGGTGTGTTAATACGAGTGCCTGAATTAATGAATAAAAAAATGACGCTCTTTATGGGCGTCATTTTTTATGTTTTGACAAATGCTGCCTAGGACAACCTAGGATAATCTAGGATAATCTAGGATAACCTAGGATAACCTAGGACTTCCTAGGGCCTCCTAGGACTATAGGATAATCTAGGGCGCAAATGTCTTCTATCTTCCTCTGTATTTCTCCCACAAGGGGGAGGGCGCTCTTATTAAATAATGTGTAATAGTCTGATTTTTGATGTAAATATTTGTCTGTCGGTTGTTTATTTATTAATTTTGCACTCCGTTAGTATATGCCAGGCATGTGCTGATATTCGATATTAAAAAGATGGAGAAAAAGGAAACACAGAAAAACGAGTATGTAAAGAAAGTGGCGGAGAAGAAATATGAATATGGCTTCACCACCGATGTGCATACTGAAATAATAGATAAAGGTCTGAATGAGGACGTAGTACGTCTTATATCAGCCAAGAAAGGCGAACCAGAGTGGATGCTTGAGTTTCGACTTAAGGCTTTCCGCCACTGGCTAACAATGAAGCAGCCTGAATGGGGGCATCTGCAGATGCCAGAGATAGACTATCAGGCTATATCATATTATGCCGATCCGATGGCAAAGAAGAATGAGTCGGAGAAGAAAGAGATAGACCCAGAACTGATGAAAACATTCGATAAGCTGGGCATTCCGCTTGAGGAGCGTTTGGCACTAAGTGGAGTGGCTGTTGATGCCATCATGGACTCGGTGTCTGTGAAGACCACGTTTACAGAGAAACTGGCAGAGATGGGGATTATCTTCTGTTCTATCGGCGAGGCAATACAGAAGCATCCCGAACTGGTAAAGGAATATCTCGGCTCGGTGGTCCCCTATCGTGACAATTTCTTTGCAGCACTCAACTGCGCAGTATTCAGCGATGGCTCGTTCGTTTATATACCAAAGGGTGTGCGATGCCCAATGGAGCTAAGCTCGTATTTCCGAATCAACGCCCGCAATACAGGACAGTTTGAGCGAACACTCATCATTGCCGATGACGACTCATACGTGTCTTATCTTGAAGGCTGCACAGCACCTATGCGTGATGAAAACCAGTTGCATGCCGCTATAGTAGAGATTGTGGTCAAGGACAATGCCGAGGTGAAATACTCAACAGTACAGAACTGGTATCCAGGCGATGAGAACGGAAAGGGAGGTGTGCTGAATCTGGTTACAAAGCGTGGAGAACTGCGTGGAGTAAACAGCAAATTGTCTTGGACTCAGGTAGAGACGGGTAGTGCCATAACATGGAAATACCCATCGTGTGTGCTTCGTGGCGACAACTCGGTGGCTGAGTTTTATAGTGTTGCAGTGACTAATCACTACCAGCAGGCTGACACCGGAACGAAGATGATTCACATGGGCAAGAATACCAAGAGCACTATAATATCAAAAGGTATCTCAGCGGGAAAGAGTCAGAACTCATATCGTGGTCTGGTGCGCTGCACACGCAATGCCGACAACGCCCGCAATTACAGCTCATGCGACAGTTTGCTGCTTGGCAGTGAGTGTGGTGCCCATACATTTCCATATATGGACATCCACAATGATACGGCTATTGTGGAGCATGAGGCAACAACAAGTAAGATTAGTGAGGACCAGTTGTTCTATTGCAACCAGCGTGGAATACCTATGGAACAAGCCATCGGTCTTATTGTCAATGGCTATGCCAAGGAAGTGCTAAATAAACTGCCAATGGAGTTTGCCGTTGAGGCCCGCAACTTGCTTGCTGTAACCTTGGAAGATACGGTGGGATGATGAATTATGAATTAGGAATTTTGAATTACGAATTAAGCATTATATATGTTAGAAGTTAAAAACCTACACGCCAATATCGGCGAAAAAGAAATATTAAAAGGAATAAATCTCACAATAAAGGCAGGTGAGACTCATGCTATCCTTGGTCCAAACGGCTCTGGCAAGTCAACACTCAGTGCTGTTCTGGTGGGCAATCCATTGTTTGAGGTGACAGAAGGCACAGCCACATTCAACGGCAAAGACCTGCTGGCAATGAAACCAGAAGACCGCTCACATGAAGGACTGTTTCTGTCGTTCCAGTATCCAGTGGAGATACCAGGTGTGTCGATGACCAACTTCATGAAGACTGCTATTAATGAGAAACGCAAGTATGAGGGTAAGGACCCAATCAGCGGCAGTGACTTCATCAAACTGATGAAGGAGAAGCGCCAGATTGTTGAGCTTGACGCCAAACTGGCCAATCGAAGCGTTAACGAAGGATTCAGTGGTGGTGAGAAGAAACGCAATGAGATATTCCAGATGGCTATGCTTGAGCCTAAGTTGTCTATTCTTGATGAGACAGACTCTGGTCTTGACGTAGACGCATTGCGCATAGTGGCAGAGGGTGTCAACAAATTGAAGACACCAGAGACCAGCACCATCGTCATCACTCATTATCAGCGTCTGCTCGACATTCTGCAGCCTGATGTTGTACATGTGCTTTATAAAGGACGTATTGTGAAGACAGGTGGTCCTGAATTGGCAAAAGAGATTGAGGAAAAAGGTTTCGACTGGATAAAGGCAGAGATAGATGAGTAACATCAACCAATATATCGACCTCTACGAGCAGGCCGGCACTATGATATGTAAGCATAGTGCAGAGGCTATGAATGCAGTGCGTAGTGCGGCATTCGAGGACTTTAAGCGTTTGGGATTGCCCAACAGGAAGGTGGAGAAGTACAAATATACCGATATTAGCAAACTTTTCGAACCTGATTACGGGTTGAACCTTAATCGTTTGGATATACCTGTTGACCCATACGAGGCTTTCAAGTGTGATGTTCCAAACCTCAGCACATCGCTCTATTTCGTTGTCAACGATGCTTTCTATACCAAGGCTTTGCCAAAGAGTCATCTGCCCGAAGGCGTTGTGGTGGGTTCTCTGGCTTCAGCGGCTAAGGAAAATCCTGATTTTATCGCAAAATATTATGCTAAGCTTGCAAAGACCAGCGACGATGGCATTAATGCTCTCAACACCATGCTGGCTCAAGATGGTCTGTTTGTGTATGTGCCAAAGAATGTAAAGGTAGACCGTGCCATTCAGATTATAAATATCCTTCGCTCGGATGTTGACCTTATGGTTAACCGCCGCGTGCTCATAGTGGTAGAAGAAGGTGCAGAGATAAAACTCCTTTTCTGCGACCACTCTGCTGACGACCGCAACTTCCTTGCTACCCAGGTGGTTGAGGCATACGTTGGTGATAATGCAGCGCTCGATCTTTACTGCTTGGAAGAGACACATGCAAAGAATGTTCGTGTGAGCAATCTCTATATCGACCAACAGGCAAACAGTCGTGTCAATCATAATGTGATTACACTCCACAATGGTATTACTCGCAACACTACCACTTTAACATTCAGTGGCGAAGGTTCGGAGTGCGTGATGAACGGATGCGTTATAGCCGACAAGCATCAGCATGTGGACAATCACACCATTATAGACCACAAGGTGCCACATTGCACAAGCAATGAATTATATAAATATGTGCTCGATGGCGAGGCTACAGGAGCTTTTGCTGGAAGAGTGCTTGTACGCAAGGATGCTCAGAAGACAATCTCTGAGGAGCGCAACCAGAACCTCTGCGTTACTAAAGAGGCAAGAATGTACACTCAGCCAATGCTTGAGATTTATGCCGACGATGTGAAATGTGCCCATGGTTCAACCGTTGGTCAGCTCAACGATGCCGCCCTGTTCTATATGCAGCAGCGAGGCATATCAGCCAAGGAGGCAAAGCTGCTGTTGCAGTTCGCTTTCATCAACGAGGTTGTTGATACAATCCAGTTGGCGCCGCTTCGTGACCGTCTGCACCATCTGGTGGAGAAACGTTTCCGTGGCGAACTGAGCAAGTGTGAGGGATGTAAGCTTTGTAGGTAAAGCCCCCTCCTGGCCTCCCCCTTGGGGGAGGGACTGGATGAGAGATTGGAACCACGAATTGCACGAATTTAACTAATTAAGGCGCAGTGAAATAAGAAATTCGTTTAATTATTCACATTCGCTCATCAACACAATGAAATAAAACATTCGATTAATACGTTTAATTCGTTGTTTTAAAAATAATAATTGATTAGCAGTTCAATTTGTCAACTAAAAAATGTTCGATATAAATAAAATACGTCAGGATTTCCCCATTCTATCGAGAACGGTATATAACAAACCACTGGTATACCTCGATAATGCTGCAACAACGCAGAAACCACTCTGTGTGCTCGACGCTATGCGCGATGAATATCTCAATGTTAATGCCAATGTGCATCGTGGTGTTCACTATCTGTCACAGCAGGCTACTGATTTGCATGAGGCATCACGCGAAAAGGTAAGAGGATTTATCAATGCCCGCAGCACCAGTGAGATAATTTTCACACGAGGCACAACAGAGGCGCTAAATCTTGTTGTTTCATCGTTCTGCGAGGAGTTTATGCAGGAGGGCGACGAGGTAGTTGTATCTGTGATGGAACACCACAGCAATATCGTGCCATGGCAGTTGCAGGCAGCTAAGCGCGGCATCTGCATCCGTGTTATTCCGATGAGCGACAAGGGTGAACTGGATATCAATGAATTTGCTAATTTGTTGACTGAAAAGACCAAGATTGTCAGTGTGGCTCATGTCAGCAATGTGCTCGGAACAGTTAATCCGGTAGAGGAAATTATTCGTATTGCTCATGACCATGGTGTGCCAGTGATGGTTGATGGTGCGCAAAGCACACCTCACTTCAAAGTAGATGTTCAGACAATGGATTGCGACTTCTTTGCCTTTAGCGGTCATAAGATGTATGGCCCAACCGGTGTAGGCGTACTTTACGGAAAAGAAGAGTGGCTCGACCGCATGCCACCTTATCAGGGCGGAGGAGAGATGATAGAGAGCGTAAGCTTTGAAAAGACAGTCTTTGAGCGTCTGCCGTTTAAGTTTGAGGCAGGAACTCCCGACTATGTAGCCACCCACGGACTTGCCACAGCCATTGATTATATGCAATCAATTGGTCTTGAGAGCATATCTGCACACGAACAGATGTTAACACAATACTGCATGCAACAGCTGAAAACCATCGATGGAATGAGGATTTTTGGCGAGGCAGAGCATAAGGATGCCGTTGTGTCCTTCCTTGTTGGCGACATACATCATCTTGATATGGGCACTTTGCTCGACCGCCTTGGCATAGCCGTTAGAACAGGTCATCACTGTGCACAACCGCTGATGGACCGCCTTGGTATACAGGGTACAGTAAGAGCTTCCTTCTCTTTCTATAATACAAAAGAAGAGGTTGATGCCCTTGTGGCAGGAGTGCGCAGGGTTAGTCAGATGTTCTAATGCCACTGTTCTTGCATTGTATCAGTGCTGTGATAAGCCATGCAAGGCAAATTATTCTCATATACATTGGGCATGTGGCAGGAAATACTGTCAGGAAGAATGCTGTCTGGGCGTTCATGATAAGTAATGTCTGCTTATTGTTCAGTTTTTCTCCAATTACCTCTGAGTAGTATCTGCTAACATGTGATACACCTTTATTAAACATTGTTATTGCTTTCTTCATGATTGTAGTAGCATTGATATTAGATATTGCACTATTCTGCATAGTTATTCTTTCATTTGAGTTCAACAGATTGTTGCTTAATAAAACTTGCTTTTTCATATTCTATAGTTTTAAATTGTTGTTTTTTCTTGTTTACAATGCAAAGGAACTCATAAAATATGCACAAATAGTTCATAAAAAATATTTCTTTGTTAAGAACACTTAAATATTAACATTCGTTTACATTTATCATGTTATAATTCGTATTACAATATCTTTGTAATATCCTTACAAAGCCTTTGTAAAAGAATTACAAGCACTTTGTAAAATAATTACAAGCGCTTTGTAATGCCATAAAAAGTATGGTTTAATGATTTTTACTCTTATTTGTGTTAAAACTGAAAAATAATATTATCTTTGCATATTATACTTAAATATTAAGTATGTGTTTGTTTGAATAATATTAAGAATTATCTTTAAAACAATCTATAGATGCTTGCAAGTAATTATTTTGATGGTGTGGTAGAGGCAGGTTGTGATGAGGCAGGCCGTGGTTGTCTGGCGGGCAGCGTTTATGCCGCCGCCGTAATCTTTCCTCCAGGATATGCTAATGATGAGTTGAACGATTCTAAGCAACTTACTGACAAGCGCCGCAAACAGTTGCGTGAGATAATAGAGCGCGATGCTTTGGCATGGGCGGTGGGAATTGTTACCCCAGAGGAGATAGACAAGATAAACATACTTAATGCCAGCATATTGGCCATGCACCGTGCTTTAGACCAACTCACAGTGCGTCCGGAGGCAATTATTGTAGATGGCAATAGGTTTAAACCATACAATAAGCTTCCCCATGCTACAATAGTGAAGGGCGATGGTAAATATCTGTCGATAGCAGCAGCTAGTATTCTTGCCAAGACCTATCGCGACGATTATATGGATAAACTGGCTGAGGAATACCCACATTACGACTGGTTGGGCAATAAAGGCTACCCCACAAAGAAGCATCGTGAGGCTATTAAGCTGCATGGCATAACTCCCTATCATCGCAAGAGTTTTAATCTTCTTGGCGATGGACAGCTTAGTCTGTTTGATTAAAACATACATATACTATTCATATATATATGAGGCATAATCAGTTAGACCGCGAATTAGCTCTTATGTTAATGCTCACGGAGAACAGGGATTATACTGTTCAGCAGATGTGCGAGAGGTTAGATATTTCGCGCAGAAGCCTGTATTATTATCTTGAGTTTTTCCGCGACAATGGTTTTATCGTTGAGAAGCATGGCACATCATATAGCCTTGACAGAAACTCGCCATTTTTTGCCAAGCTCTTTAAGATAACCAATTTCACCGAAGATGAGGCATTGGTGATGCGCAGGATATTAGACAGGGTTAATGACAACAGCGTGCAAGTGCAGCATCTACGTCAGAAGCTCAATCGTTTGTATGACTTAGATATTCTCGACGATATTGTAATGCGTGAGCAGGTAGCAGCTAATATCAGTACTCTTTATGATGCCATAAAATACAGGCAGAAGGCTATATTGCGCAACTACTCTTCGCCACATAGCAATACTGTTTCCAACCGTGTTGTTGAGCCGTTCATGTTTCTAAATGGCAATAATGAGATAAGATGTTATGAGATTGTCTCTGGCATGAACAAGACATTTAAATTGTCGCGTATGGAATCGGTTGTCTTGTTGTCAGAAAACTGGGAAAACATGGCAAAGCATAAGCGCATCTATACCGATGCCTTTATGTTTAGCGGTGAGGAGCGTTTGCCAATAACTGTAAGACTAAATCGTCTTGCTTATAATCTGCTGATTGAGGAGTATCCACAGACTATACCTTATATTACTCCCGATGATGACAAGCAGCACTGGACGTTACAGATGGACGTGTGCAACTATCTTGGTATCTCCCGTTTCGTATTAGGTTTGTACGATAGTGTGGAAGTGATTGGAAACGATGATTTCCTTAGTTATATTAAAGAAAAGGTATCACGCTTTAAGGTGTAAACCTTGAGGTTGTGAGGTTATGAGGTCTTGAGGTTATAATGTTATAAGAATAAAATGAGATGTTTCTTTTTTGCGAAACATCTCATTTTCATATTTATTAAGGCCTCACAACCTCATAACCTCATAACCTCAAGATTTCTAACTTAAGCTCCCTCTCCAAGGAGAGGGCGGGGGAGAGGCTTTCTACAACCTTAAAATATCCTTCCGCGCAAGCTGAATTTCAATACAGGATATACAGTTACCTTGTCTATGATGTCAGCAATATCGTTGGCTGTTTCATCCTTTGACATTGCCTCTCTAACCTCAAATCCCTCAATGTCGGTGTAGATCTCTGGCTTGCCATGAATCTGTACACCAAGCTCCAAGCGGCAGCCCACACGCTTCTTTGGTATCAAGCGACCGAAGCCAAGACCGAAATATGGACGTACGTTCTTAACCTTGATGCCACCATCGGCATGACCATCCTTGTTGATTGGAATACGCTTGTCTTCCCAAATGTTGATGGCCAACTCATTGTTATACAGATGTCCAAGATTTTCAATTCTATCGATATAGTTTTTTGCCTCGTCGCTATATCCGCCCACTTTTATCAGTTCCTCGCCGCCAAATGATGCACCTGCGGTGATAAAGAATGAACTTGAGTTAGGGAAAGGGTAGCAGTCGAGTTTCACGTCAAATGTTGTGCGTTTTGCTGATGCTTCTGCCTCAATCATAAGATTGTTTGGCACAGGTACTCCTGCAATAGATGGTACAACACTACTTATGTCAAACTCTTCCTCAATTGATATATTGGGTACTATATTAACTCCAGCGCGCACAGAGAAATATTTGTTAATGCTTGTTGCTACATCGATACCGATACCTTCGGTACCGCCACCAACTCCGAGTGCCCATCTGTTGCCAAACTTATAAAAACTTTCGCTTTGGGCTGTTGCTGTGGCAGATATTGCCAGCAAAGCAACGATTGCAAGGATAAATCTTCTCATGGTTTTAAAAATTTAAATTGTTTACTAATTTTTGCAAATATAGTTTAATTTTTTCTTTTTGGCAAACTAAATGCTAAAAACTTTTATTTAAACTTAAATTGACCAATATGT
>X430_Giraffe__coassemble_91_pt1 | contig 19394 bp, 18 predicted proteins | sample X430_Giraffe__metabat2_high_PE_008 | metagenome-assembled genome bin X430_Giraffe
AGATAACACAAATAGAGCACCAAGCAAAATAAATTAATTTATTTTTATATGTACTATGACTCATAAATAGCAATTTTATTATTACCTTTGCAATTGATAATACATTATTACGAATAATAATTCATGGATAAAACATCTGAAAATATATCTAAGACAAACCTTAGTTACGGTTCATCACTGGTATCTGGTTTCAACTTATACAACAAGTATCTTGGAAGAATATTTAAATTATCTTGGACTAAAGCTTTACTGTTTTCATTAGCTTATTGTCTTCTTGCTGTTATAGTTTCGCAATTTCTTCCTGAGACAATACGGCACACTATCATCATGTTGGAATCTGGCATGCCGCTTTCGACAGACATTTACATTGCCCCCATGGCGTTACTGGTATCAACTATAATTTTGGGCGGCATATTTGAACTTATGTGCTATTCTTGCGGGACAGCCATACTAAGTCAGCATATGTTAGACGAAACATGCAATGTCAATATTAGATGGTGGTCTATCGACGTGAAATGTTTTTGGCGTATACTCAAGGCAGCGGCTTGTAATTTACTTATAGGCATATTATGTATACTGCCTTTTGCTGCAATAATGTATTTTTTACCCCAAAATATACTAACAACGCCATCTGAGCACACAGTTTCACTATGCATAATTGTCCTTAGCATGCTGGTTTTAGCACTCTTCACTATTCCGTTATGGTTTTGCACCACGAAATATATTTATTCGCACGAGCATGGTTATTGGAAAACTTTAGCAATAAACTATAGTAGTGGATTACGCCATATGGGACACATCTTAATTGTTGTATTAATTACATTAATTATAATTAGCATAATAGGTACTATCATATCGTTACCTGCAAACATTCTTATCAATGCAAACAGCCAAGCATTTAATGGCATGCTTAACGGTGACCCTTTAGGAATGCCTGAAGGAATAAATGTATTGGCAATAATTACATTCATTGCCATAGGTTTTTTCCAACCACTCATACGTATGCCCCTATTGTTCACCACATATTTTATGTATAAAACAATAGACTCTATTGAAGAGGAACGCAAACAAGAAATAAAAGAAAATCAACATATAGACTAAACCAACTAAGATGAAAAGAATTTTGTTTATAGACCGCGACGGTACGCTAATAGAAGAACCTGCCGATGAACAAATAGACAGTTTTGATAAACTTGTTTTTACAAAAGGATTGTTCCGTAACTTGTCGTTTATACGCTCTAAACTTGATTTCGAATTTGTAATGGTATCCAACCAAGATGGGCTTGGTACGGACTCATTTCCAGAAGATACCTTTTGGCCTGTACACAATTTCATACTGAAGACACTTGAGGGTGAAGGAATTATATTCGATGACATTCTCATCGACCGTCACTTCCCAGAGGACAATGCACCGACCCGAAAACCAAACATCGGACTCGTTGAGAAATATATAAACAACCCAGAGTATGATATTGCCAACAGCTATGTCATAGGAGATCGTGACACTGACTACCAATTTGCAAAAAACATTGGATGCAAGGCACTTATAATAGGGCGCGATGGTATGGACTGGGAAAAGATCGCAGAGATACTCTTTGCAGGAGAACGTACAGCAGAGATTAGCCGTTGCACCAAGGAGACAGACATATCAGTAAAGGTTAACCTTGATGGAACTGGGCGTTGTGACATAAGCACAGGTTTAGGGTTCTTCGACCATATGCTTGAACAAATTGGCAAGCATGGCATGATAGACCTCACAATCAATACAAAAGGCGATATTCATGTAGATGAACACCACACCATAGAGGATACCGCCATCGCACTAGGGGAATGTATTAATAAAGCGTTAGGCAGCAAAAGAGGTATTGAGCGTTATGGTTACACACTACCTATGGACGACTGTCTATGTTCAGTAGCACTGGATTTTGGAGGACGTCCATGGTTGGTATGGGATGCTACATTCCAACGCGAATACATTGGCGATATGCCTACAGAGATGTTTCTACATTTCTTCAAAAGTTTCAGTGACAGCGCACGCATGAACCTAAATATTAGAGCTGATGGCAACAACGAGCACCATAAGATTGAAGGAATCTTCAAGGCTCTTGCACGAAGCCTAAAGATGGCGAAACACCGTGATATCTATCATTATGAGTTGCCATCTACCAAAGGCATACTTTAGTTCAAAGTTTGATAATGTTTTTCATCTTTATAGCAGGAGGAATATTTGCTTTCTGCTATAAAAATTATTATATTTATTACAAATTGAGAGCAAAACAACGAAAAATCTTGCATATTAGCATTATTTTAACTAATTTTGCACATCATTAAAAAAATAACAAATTCAACCATGTTACGTATAGCAGTTCAATCTAAAGGGCGTCTTTTCGAAGACACAATGAATTTACTGACAGAAGCCGATATCAAAATAAGTGCATCAAAGCGCACATTACTTGTGCAATCACCCAATTTTCCTATTGAGATTCTATATTTAAGAGATGATGACATACCACAAAGCGTTGCCAGTGGTGTGGCAGACATAGGTGTTGTGGGAGAAAACGAATTTGTAGAACGTGGCGAGTCTGCAGACATCATAGAACGTCTGGGATTCAGTCGCTGCCGGTTGTCACTTGCCATACCTAAAGAAATTAAGTATACAGGCGTAGAGTGGTTTGAAGGTAAAAAGATTGCGACCTCATACCCTAACATATTGCGTAAATACATGGAAAATCATAATGTACAATGTGACATACATGTAATTACAGGAAGTGTTGAGATAAGTCCAGGCATTGGTCTGGCCGATGGCATCTTTGACATTGTAAGCAGTGGTTCTACTTTAGTAAGCAACAATCTCAAAGAGGTTGAAGTGGTAATGGAGAGTGAGGCTTTGCTGATTGGCAACAAAAACTTAAGTGAGGAAAAACTCAGCATACTCAAACAGATGCTGTTCAGATTTGAAGCAGTAAGAAATGCTGAAGATAAGAAATACGTGCTCATGAACGCACCAAAGGCGCGTCTTCAGGACATTATTGATGTGCTTCCTGGACTTAAAAGTCCTACGGTAATACCACTTGCCGATGATAATTGGTACTCTATACATACTGTGCTCGATCAAAAATGCTTCTGGGAGATTATCGGCAAACTTAAGGAAATGGGCGCACAAGGTATTCTCGTAACTCCAATTGAGAAAATGATATTCTAAACAGTTTTTATTCATGGAGATTATAACTTATCCAGATAGAAGACAGTGGTCATCAATAATTGAGCGTCCACGCTTAGACATATCGCAGCTCAATGATACTGTGTCAAAAGTTCTGAATGACGTACGCTTGAATGGTGATGAAGCAGTAAAGGCCTACGAACAAAAATTCGACAAGGTGTCATTAGCATCATTATCAGTAACAGAGATAGAGATTAATGATGCTTGCAAACTTGTAAGTGACGAGCTTAAAAGCGCCATTAATCTTGCTCACGATAACATATACAAATTCCATAAGGCGCAGGTATTTGAGCAGAGAAAGATTGAAACAATGCCAGGCGTTACATGCTGGCAGAAAAGCGTTGCTATAGAGCGCGTGGGATTATACATTCCTGGTGGCACAGCTCCTCTTTTTAGCACCGTGCTCATGCTAGCCATACCCGCTAAGATAGCTGGATGTAATGAAATTGTGCTCTGTACCCCACCCGATAAATCTGGCAATGTTCACCCAGCAATTCTCTATGCAGCCCGCACCGCTGGCGTAAGCAAGATTTTTAAGATTGGAGGTGTTCAAGCTATTGCTGCAATGGCATACGGAACAGAGAGCGTGCCAAAAGTATTTAAAATATTCGGTCCTGGAAATCAGTATGTCATGGCTGCCAAACAACAAGTTAGTATTCACGACACTGCTATAGATATGCCCGCTGGTCCATCAGAAGTGTGTGTCATTGCAGACGAGAGCGCATATCCATCATTCATTGCAGCCGATCTCTTATCACAAGCAGAACATGGCGCAGATTCACAAGTTTTGCTAATTACCACTAGTCAGAATATCATAGATAATGTTCAGACTGAGCTAGAAAAACAATTAAAGCAGTTAGCACGTCGCGACATTGCAGCCAAAGCTCTTGACAATAGCAAACTAATACTTGTTAAAAATATTGATGATGCTGTAGCATTAAGTAATGCATACGCGCCTGAGCATCTTATCATACAAACCTCTGACAGCCATGAGGTTGCAGAGAGGATTATCAATGCTGGTAGCGTGTTTATTGGAAAATACGCATGCGAAAGTGCAGGTGACTATGCAAGTGGCACAAACCACACCCTGCCAACACATGGACATGCAACGGCCTACAGCGGCGTTAACCTCGACAGTTTCTGCAGAAAGATTACCTTCCAGCATCTAACAGTTCAAGGTATACAAAACATTGGAACAGCCGTAGAACTGATGGCAGAGGCAGAGAGTCTTGACGCACACAAAAACGCAATGACAATAAGACTATCATCTATAACAGAATGAAACCACTTAAAGAACTCACTCGCCCCAATATATGGGACCTTGCTCCATACAGCAGCGCACGCGACGAATACAAAGGTCACGAGGCACATGTGTTTCTCGATGCGAACGAGAATCCATACGGTTCACTTAACCGCTACCCTGATCCTCTGCAGCGGGAGTTGAAAGAGTTGTTGACTAAGATTAAGGGAGTACCATCAAGCAACATATTCCTAGGCAACGGAAGTGATGAGGCAATAGATTTGGTATATCGTTGTTTTACTCGTCCTGGAGTAGACAATGTTGTAGCTATAGAACCAACCTATGGCATGTACCGAGTGTGTGCGGATATAAATGATGTTGAATATCGTACAGTGTTATTAGACGAGCATTTCCAGTTGGATGGACAGAAATTGCTTGACGCCTCTGACAACAATACCAAAGTAATTTGGATGTGTAGTCCAAACAACCCTACTGGCAATAACCTTGACATCAACGAAATGGCTAAAGTCATCACACAGTTTGAGGGATTAGTTGTTGTTGATGAAGCATATATAGATTTTTCACAACAGAAATCATTAAGACAAGCCGTTTTGAAATGTCCTAATCTGATAGTGCTACACACAATGAGCAAGGCATGGGGCCACGCAGCCATTAGGTTGGGTATGGCATTTGCGTCGGAAGACATTGTGACAATCATGAACAAGGTAAAGTATCCATACAATATCAATACGCTTACACAGCAACAGGCTATATCTGCGCTGCGAGACCAAGAGCAGACAGATAAGCAAGTGAAATTCCTTATCCAAGAACGACAGCGTATGTCTGCTGCCATTCGCATGTTGCCACTGTGTGAGAATGTGTATCCAAGCGATGCCAATTTCCTGCTTGTCAAGACTTTAAATGCCCAATCTATATATGACACTCTGGTTAAACGGGGCATCATTGTAAGAAACAGAAATAAGATTACACTATGCGATAATTGCCTCAGAATTACAATAGGAACGAAGACTGAAAATAACGAGTTGCTTGCAGCATTAAGGGATATAAGGGGATGATTTAACATCCCCTTTATTTATATTAACTAAATCGGGGCAATCACTATGATTTAATTAACGATTTAGATTTTATAATTAGTAATAAGAAACATAATATTATACCATAAAGCACTATTGTCTGCCATGGCGACACATTTATTCCTGTTTGAACAGAGAAAGGAAGAGACACAACATACTCTACAACTGAATTCTGAAATTCAACAACCAAAGACAGAACTCGTGCTATAACAGCACCAATATATGGCAACCAACCTATTAATATAAACATTAAAGACAAATACAATATTAGAGTTGTAGCAGGAATAATAATAAAACAAAGAGGAAGAGATAATAATGGAAGATTTCCAAAATAATACAAGACAAGTGGCATTGTACCTAACTGTGCCAGCAAGGAGACGACTAACAACTGCCAGAACCAATTTAATACAGGATGATTAATAATCCAACTTACTGATATAATGCTTGTAACATTTCGACAAAATGTCACAATAAAAGCTACTGCAATAAAAGACAATTGAAAACCTATATCATACAAAGAGAGTGGATTGAGCAACAGCATAATTATAGCAGCAAAAGAAAGCACGTTTAAAGAGAAGGAATTACGACCTGTTATTCCTACAAGTGTCATAACACTCAACATTATAGCAGAGCGGACAACAGAGGGCATGAGCCCAACAAGAAAAGCATACAACCATATTGCTGAGATTAGAAGTATACTGCTTACTGTTTTATTCCTACGCCGAAATGTAACAAAATTCAGAAAAGAGAATATTATGCTAAGATGCAAACCAGACAACGCTAACACATGAGAGGCACCAGACAAACTATATGCTTCTCTCTGTGCACCATCAAGTTGTGTTTTATCACCAAGAACCATCGCTGCAACTACAGCTAAATTTTCTTTATTTAATCCTGACTTTCGGAGATAATCAAGCATATTAAGTCTTAAGGTCTCGGCTTTTAATCTAGCACGTTGTATTAAAGAAAGGTTATTCAAATCATGACGAACCAACAGCCAATCGGTTTGATAGACAAAAGTCTGGGCAACAAACCCCTGATTAAGCATATATTCCCCATAATCAAAATCAGTATTATGGAAATTATCAAAATGCTTTAACTCTGAGCGAAATGAGATACCACTATTTAAAACTAAACTTTTATGGCGCATTTGAATAGTATCCTTTAAGATGCTTACCTTAATTCTCTTACCAGCAAGAATACCATCAGTAACAACGGCATCAAATCTTATAACTTTATTTTTTTCAATAATCTGACCTACAACAACTGCATTTGTTGTCTGTATGCCACAAGGCAATGTTATACGTTTATCTAATTCTGAAATAACACTTAGGGTACCTCCTACAGCAAAAAAAGCAAAAAGAAGAATAAATGATTGTATTTGATTTTTTTTATAAAAACAAAAATATAAGAATAACGAGATAATAATTGTAATATACCATAATCTTGTACTAATATAATGCAAAGATAAACCATCAACAACAATACCTAATATTAGAGATAAAGCTATTGGGAAAAGCGGTACACGTTCAAATACATTAAAGCTCATATTTGCAAAAGTACAAAAAAAGAACAAATATCAAAAATTACAAATCACTAATTACTTAATAATTTTCAAACACAATGTTTTCTTTTGGGTATCTTATTGAAATTCTGCTGTAATTTATATGAGATACTGTTATAATGTTCGTAAGATAACATCTGTATATGTATCATATATAAAGTAAAAACGAAAAGAAGAAACTTTATATTGACAATGACTGATTTTACTTCATACTTAATTCGTTTTTTTACTAAGTTACTTTACATTAAATTAATGTTCTTACTGAAACACTTTACAGTATTATTATAAATTTCCTAAATCAGTTCACAGGTTCGCATTATAAATGCTAATACTCTATACAGGCTGATTACAAATCCGCCCGAACAGTAAGATGATATAACGGATGAGGGATGAGAGATGAGGGATGAGGGATGAGAAATGAGGGTTCATCACATCAGGAAAAACCTTTCTAAAAACAAAACAAGTTGTTTTGGTTTGCTAAATGATAGGTTTTGGAAATGTAAATGATAGATTTTGAAGACCAAAACAAGTTGTTTTGCAGCAGTGACGTTAGTGACGATATGAAAAAGTTCATCACCTTCATCAATAAACTGATAATCAATGGTTTATTAACAAAAGTGACGAAATCGTAAAAATATATGTTTTATTATTTCGTTAAACGTTAATCGCTCATCGTTAATCGTTAATCGTTCTACGTTCATCGTTAATCGCTCAACGTTATATTCCCTCACCAGTAGGAATAATGTATAATATTTCGTTGCCCTCTATTTCTGGATGAAAACCATCGAGCCATTCCATTTCGGCTATTGCCATGGCTTCGTCTTCAGACATTGCATTGACAAGTATCTCACCCTCGGACAAGTCGGTTTGTATCTTTATAGAATATGTGTATATCATTTCTTTATTTTACATTTAAGTTGTGATATTAGATGGTTACTTTTATTAAAAAATAAGAACAAAATGAAAGATGCACCATCAGAATAACTGATAGTGCATCTTTTATTTTGATAAATGATTTATCAATTAGAATGTTGCGCTCTCAATCCAACCGTATACGCAGCTGAACACACCGAATGCCACGATGCCTGCTGTACAGAGGGCAAGAGCCAAACGGCTGTTGCAATCGCTCTTGAATGTAGGCAGTGGAGAGTCTGATGGTGTGATGTACATTGCCTTGACAATGAGCAGATAGTAGTAGAGACTGGCTACGGTATTAATCAACGCAACGAAGAGTACTACATATGCCCATACGCTGCCGCTCTGTGCTGCTGCCATGAACACGAAGAACTTTGAGAACATACCTGCGAATGGTGGAATACCAGCAAGTGAGAACAATGCCAAGGTCATCAGGAATGAGAGCTTAGGATTGGTCTGATAGAAACCATTGTAGCTCTCCATCTGTGTTGTGCCGTTGTTGTTCTGCTCTACAAGGTTGATGACTGTGAACACAGCCATATTGGCTACTACATATACCAGCACATAGTAAGAGAGAGCTGCCATTCCCATCTGGTTTGCACCTACCACAGCAAGCATGATGTAGCCTGCCTGTGAGATAGAGCTGAACGCCATGAAGCGCTTGAGCTCCTTCTGACGGAGTGCAAAGAGGTTAGCGATGGTGATGCTCAATACTATCACGATGTAGAGCATTACTGTCCAGTACTCAATCATTGGGGCAAACACCTTGACAAGGATTATCATTGCTGTGAATGCAGCTGCACCCTTAGACACAACGCTCAGATAGCCAGTAACGGCTGTTGGAGCACCCTGATAGGTGTCGGCTGTCCAGAAGTGGAATGGCACAAGAGAAATCTTGAAGCCAAGACCGCTGAAGAAGAACACCAGACCCATGATGGTCAGAGGGCTTGCAGTGAGGTTTGTCACTACGTCGGCAAAATAGAGTGTGCCTGTGGCAGCATAGATGAATGACAAGCCAAAGAGCATCACGCCGCTTGAGAATGTAGCTGTAAGGATATACTTAGCAGCACCTTCAGCCGACTGCTTGCGCATCTTGTCGAAAGCCACGAGACATGCCATTGGCACAGATGCCATTTCGAGTCCGAGGAAGAACATCAGGAAGTGGCCTGAAGACATCATCATATACATGCCAAGGAGTGTAGAGATGACGAGCATATAGAACTCGCCTTCCTTATTCTTAACATCGTCGCGAAGCAACCAAGGCTGTGCCATTATGACAACGATGAGTGTACCAGCTGTAAGAATGAGTTTCATAACGTTGGCCGCTGCACTGCTCTCATAGAGACCGCCAAAGGCAGCTGCTGGTTCTGCCAATGCGCATGGCACCAGCTGGGCAAACAGGAGCAGACCAGTGAGTCCGTAGAGCACTTCATGCTTCTTGCCATTGTTCTTCAGTGCAAAGTCAGCAATGAATACTACAATCAGGATAGCCATCAGTGTGGCTTCCGGAATCATATTTAAAAATTGTCCGTAATTCATATTTAATCCTTTATTTTTAATGCTTAATTATTAAAAATGACATTGAGGATTGGTTCTACACCTGTGTCGATGATGTTGCTAACCCACCATGGTGTCATACCGAGGATGGCTACACTGGCAATGAGGCAGCATACAGAGAAGCGCTCGTCCCATGTGGCATCGGTAAGCTCAAGGTGGTGTGGGTCTTGTACTCCGTGGAAGAGTATCTTACCAACAACACGAAGAATATAAACGGCTGTCACAACAATTGATGTACATGCAATGATGGTACATGTGCGGTGGAACACGTCGGCATTCTCGAATGAACCTACGAATATCTTCATCTCGGCAATGAAGCCTGAGAAACCAGGCAAACCGAGGTTGGCAAGACCAGCGATAACGTAGCCACAGGCAAGGAATGGCATAATCTTCATCAGACCACCCATGAGGCGCACGTCACGTGTGTGTGTACGGCCGTAAATCATACCAATGAGGGCGAAGAAAAGTGCTGTCATCAGACCATGTGAGAGCATCTGCAGGATGGCACCTGTGCAGGCAGTCTTGGTCATCATGAGCAGTGCGAAGAGCACCAAACCACAGTGTGACACTGATGAATATGCATTGATATACTTCAAGTCGGTCTGAACACAAGCAGAGAATGCACCGTAAACAACAGAGATTGTTGTGAGGATAAGGAATATCCATGACAACTCCTGAGCTGCTGATGGCAACAGATACATTGCAACACGGAAACAGCCATAGCCTCCGAGCTTCATCAATACACCAGCATGGAGCATAGACACTGCTGTTGGAGCAGATGCGTGACCGTCAGGTGACCATGTATGGAATGGGAACAAGGCACCAAGAACACCAAAACCGATGAAGATGAATGGGAACAATACGTTCTGTACATCGGCAGGGATGCAGTTCAAGGCAGCAATCTCATTTACGTTCATTGTTGTAGCTCCACTGAAGTAGTAGATGCCAAGGATACCGATGATGAGAAGTGCTGAACCTCCCATAAGCATCAGGGTAAGCTTCATGGCTGCATACTCCTTGTTACCACTACCCCATACACCGATAAGCAGGTACATTGGGATAAGAGCAACCTCATAGAACATAAACATTGTGAACAGGTCTGTACAGATGAAGAATCCGTAAACACCAGTAGAGAGCAATGTAAACCAAAGGAAATACTCCTTGGTCATTGGCTTAAGCTGCCATGATGCGAAAGTACCTGTGAAGACAATGATGCTTGAAAGAAGCAGCATCACTACAGAGATACCATCTACACCTACAGAATATGCAATATTGAGTGGTTCAAACCATACGATGCTGTCAGTATAGACCATAGCGTCGGTATTACCTGCAGCGCGCAATTGCATGAAATCCCATGTGAGCCATGCTGACAGGCCAAGCAGCAAGGTAGAACCTGCTACCATCACACCACGCACCTGATTGAGATTGCGGGCGATCCAAAGACCGAGCAACATCAGGGCTGGGATTACTACGAATAGACTTAATATATTCATAATCTTAATTCTTAATTCTAAATGCTTAATGCATAATTAATAATTATATAGCAAGCAATACAAGAGTAAGTGCTATAGCACCGGTGATAAACCATACAGCATAGTGGCGTACGTCACCGCTCTGCCATGGACGGATGCTCTCGCCTGCCTCATTGCTACCCCATGCAATGAAATCGAAGGTACCATCGATGATGTGACGGTCGAACCATGCAATAGGTGTAGAGATGCAACGGAAGATAATCTTATGGGTAACAAACTGATATACCTCATCCATATAGAAACGCTTGTAAGCAGCACGATGGAGACGTGGGAAGGTCTTGTAGAGCTTGTCTGCGATAGGCTGCTTCTCACCTCTATAAATATATGTGGCAACACAAATGCTGATGATAGCAATTATTGTGCTTGTTGCCGCAATCTGCATGTCGAAGTGAATGGTATAGTCAGTACCATTGGCTGTAACGAAACTACCGAAGCTGCCACCCCAATTCAAGAAACCTCCAAGTGTAGTATAGATACCAACGCCTACAGTAATCAGACAGAGGAATATCAGTGGGAATGTCATTGTCCATGGACCCTCGTGTGGAGTGTGGTGAGCATGAAGTTCTTTGTTCTCTGTGCCCCAGAAGATACCGTAGTAAAGACGGAACATATAGAAAGCAGTCATAGCTGCAACACCTGTCATAATCCAACCTACTACTGGGCTGTAAGCAAAGCATGCTGTGATAATCTCATCCTTTGAGCTGAAACCAGAGAAGAATGGAATACCTGCAATAGCCAAGCATGAAATAAAGAATGTCCAATGGGTGATAGGCATATACTTGCGAAGACCTCCCATGGCAGACATCTCATTAGAATGAACAGCATGGATAATGCAACCAGCACCAAGGAACAGACATGCCTTGAACATGGCGTGTGTGAACAGGTGGAACATAGATGCCATATAGCCTAGTGAACCATGGTGGTCGATGATATGACCATCGTGACCTGGAAGACAAACACCAAGTGCTACCATCATAAAAGCAATCTGAGAGATTGTAGAGAATGCCAAGACACGCTTGATATCGCTCTGAGCACATGCTACAGCAGCTGCATAGAATGCAGTGAACACACCTACCCAAACAACAATGCTCATCTGGTCGCCAGCAAACTCAATCCACAATGGGAACAGACGTGCTATCTGGAACACACCAGCAACAACCATCGTTGCAGCGTGGATAAGTGCAGATACAGGTGTTGGACCCTCCATTGCATCTGGCAGCCAGATGTGAAGTGGGAACATGGCACTCTTACCAGCACCACCAATGAACATAAGCACAAGGGCTGTAGGCAGAATGAAACCACCAGCAGCAACAGCCTTAGCAGCATCGGCAGCAATGAATGGCACGGCACCATCGGCCATCTGAAGGTTGTTTACGAACGAGAAACTGAATGAACCTGTATAGTAGCCAAAAATAAGGATACCAACAAGGAAGAACATATCGGCAAAACGTGTAACGATAAACGCTTTCTTAGAAGCAGAAACGGCAGATGCCAAAGGATAATAGAAGCCAATGAGAAGGTATGAGCTAACACCTACAAGTTCCCAGAACATATACATCTGGAAGATGTTGGTGGCCAAAACCAAACCAAGCATTGACATTGTAAAAAGTGAAAGGTAGGCATAGTAGCGCTGGAAACCTTTCTCTCCATGCATATAACCGAAAGAATAGATATGAACCATGAGGCTGACCGTAGAGATAACGATGAGCATCATCACTGAAATCGGATCGAGCATGATACCGAGATCAAAGTTCAAGCTACCCATTGGCAACCATGTAAAGTTGTAAGGAACAATCGTTGCAAATGTGCCATCAGCACAACGGTCGGCTGTGAAATAGCAGAACGCAGTCATGTAAGAGAGCACAGTAACAAGTCCCAAAGAGGTAGTACCGATAAGACCGGCTGCCTTATGCGACATCTTCATGCCAGCCAATCCCAAGATAAGGAATGAGATAAATGGCAGAAGAAGAATCCATATTGTTAAACTATAATCCATAACTCACATTAAAATTTCATGTTTTCAATACTGTTCACCTGATCGCTCTTGAAGTTACGGTAAACATTAATAATTATCGCAATGGCAACCGCACTCTCAGCTGCGCTGATTCCGATTGAGAACAAGGTCATGAAGAAACCCTCAAATTCTCCTGGGAACAACAGGCGGTTGAAAGCAGCAAAGTTGATGTCAACGGCATTGAGCACAAGCTCTACAGAAATGAGCATGGCAATAAGGTTACGACGGGTAACAAAACCGAACACACCGATAAAGAACAGAAGTGTGCTGAGCACAATATAACATTCTACTGGTATCATAATTATTTACCCTCCTCTTTTCTTGCTACAACAATACCACCGATAATACATGCCAGCAAGAATACTGAAATGAACTCGAATGGAAGAACATACTGATATTTCTCGCTGCCAAGAAGAGCAAGACCAATCTGCTCCATTGGAACCTCTGTATCAGCAAGGGCACATGCCTTAGTGATAAACTCATTCTTCAGGAGGATAAGGCTTACTACAGCGAAACCTAAAAGAGAAACCAATGCACCGCAGATGGCACGACTGCACTTGATGCGCTCAGCAATACCCTGAAGGGTGCGCTTGCTCACCAACTGGATTGCAAAGATATAAATCATAGTAACACCACCAGCATAAACGCTAATCTGAGCAGCGCCAAGGTAGGTGTAATCGAGCAGGAAGTAAAGACCTGCCACGCCAAAGAGAACAAACAGCATGAATGTGGCTGCTCTCATGATTCGTGTTGTTGCCACACACATTACGGCAGAACCGATGATGACAACAGCAAGAATAGCAAACATTACAATATTAGCCATAGTCTATTACTTCTTTTTTGTGTTAAACTTGCCAATCTCAAACTCAGCACCACCTTCGATAAGGTTTGGCAGTGAGCCGCCTTTGTAGTTCTCCTTGTCAAGGTGAAGAACAAGTGCGTCACGGCTGAAGGTACTGTTCTCGAAATCGTTTGTAAACTCAATAGCATCGAAGTTGCAGGCATTAGTGCAAAGCTGGCAGAACATGCAGTCGCCAAGGTTGTACTGATAGTCTACAAGGTTCTTCTTTTTCTTGCCTGTCTCCTCATCGGTAAGCATCTCTGAGATAATCTTGATACTTCCATTAGGACAGGTCTTCTCACACAATGTACATGCTGTACATTTGTGACTGCCATCCTCGTTGCGCTTGAACACCAAGCGGCCACGATGACGCTTAGCCACGTGAAGAGTGGTCTTGCGGTTCTCAGGATATTGCTCTGTTGATTTGGGTGTGACATACTCCTGCAGGGTAATCTTAAGACCTGTAGCAAGGGTTTTCACTCCTGAGATGAGACCTCCGAAATATGAATTTTTATTTTCCATGAATTGCTAATTCAATAATTCGTAAATCAAAATTTATTAAAAGTGCCAGCCTAATGCCACTACAACTGTCATGATGACAAGGTTGATAAGTGCAAGTGGCATGAGATACTTCCACTCAAGCTTCAGAATCTGGTCGATACGCAAGCGTGGGAATGTCCAGCGAACCCACATAAGCAGCCATACAACCGCAAAGGTCTTGCCCATAAACCATACGATACCTGGGATATAGTTCATCACTGCATCAAAACCCTCAATACCGATATTTACAGGAGCCCAACCACCAAGGAAAATGGTAGTGGCGATACCTGAAATTACGAAAAGGTTAAGATACTCTGCAAGGTAATAGAAACCGAAGCCCATACCAGAATACTCTGTATGATAACCTGCTGTAAGCTCACTCTCAGCCTCTGCAAGGTCGAAAGGACCACGGTTGGCCTCTGCATTACCTGCTATAAGGAAGATGATGAATGCTATGACTGCTGGCACATGTCCCTGAATGAGAAGACATTTCCAAGCACCTGTCTGAGCCTCAACAATACCACTAATCTGCATTGTGCCTGTAAGGATAACTGCTGTTATAAGGCAAAGGCAGAGTGACATCTCGTAAGAAATCATCTGAACGGCACCACGCATAGCTGATACCACTGAGTATTTATTGTTAGAACCCCATCCAGCAAGGAAGATACCTACAACACCAATACTTGAAATAGCAGTGAGGAGGAATACACCAACGTTGAAGTCGAGAACAACAGCACCGTTATTCCATGGCAGGAACGAGAATGTTCCAACAGAAGCTGCGATGACCAGAATAGGTGCAACGAGATAAAGCAGTTTGTCGGCCTTGTCAACGAAGAAAATCTCTTTGATGAGCATCTTCAATACGTCAGCAAATACCTGGAAAACTCCCCAAGGACCTACACGCATCGGACCAAGGCGGCACTGGAAGTAAGCACACACCTTACGCTCCATGAATATCAGTACAATGGCAATGAGAGCATAAGCCACAAGAATCATGACTCCCACCAATATACATTCAATGAGTATTGACCAAAAATCTCCTAAGCCCAATGTGCTGCGGAGGAAATTGTCAATCCATGTTGTTACTAATGAAAAATCGAACATATTGATTTTTATTTATTTAAAGTTTAATCCTTACAACTTATCTGTCAATATCTGGGATTACGAAGTCAACAGCCGCACAGGTTGTAACAAGGTCGGCAATCTTCTGTCCACGAAGCATTGGGTCAAGAGCACCAACAAGTGAAAGTCCCATTGGACGCATCTTCAGACGCCATGGACTCTTGTCGCCCTTAGAATCGATATATACACCAAACTCACCGCTTGCGCCCTCTACAGAGAAGTACCATTGTCCCTCTGGAACCTTGATAATTGGTTTCTGCTTAACATAGAAGTCGCCAGCTGGAATATTGTCAATAAGCTGTTCGATGATATTGAGACTCTGGTACATCTCCTTAATATGAATAAGGTAGCGGTCCATAGAGTCGCAACCAGTCATTGTTATCTGCTCCCACTCTACCTTGTCATACATATCGTATGGGTGGTTCTTACGAACATCGTTTGCCCAACCTGCAGCACGACCAGCAGGACCAGTAACAGCGTAGTTGATACAGTTGGTCAAATCCATCATACCAACCTTCTCGAAACGGTTGTGGGTAATAACATTGTCACCAAACACATCCATATATTCCTTTATCATAGGACGCATGTAAGCAACAAGCTTCTTAACGTTGCTAACAAAGTTGGCGTCAATATCGTCCTGCAAACCACCGATTCTATAATAGTTCTGAATGAGGCGTCCACCAGTAGTCTCTTCCATTACGTTGAGAACATGCTCGCGGTCACGCATACAATAAAGGAATGCAGTAAGAGCACCAAGGTCCTGAGCGCAACAGCCGCAATACAACAGGTGAGAGTCAAGACGCTGAAGCTCATCCATGATTGTGCGGATATACTTGATGCGGTCTGTAAGCTCTACGCCCATAGCCTCTTCTACTACACCAACAAGTGCATGACGATGCATCATGGCAGAGAGATAGTTAAGACGGTCTGTCAGAGCGAGTGTTTGTGGGTATGTGTAATTCTCGCACATCTGCTCAATACCACGGTGAATATATCCGAGGTGTGGATAGATGCGCTTAACGGTCTCGCCATCAACAACTGTCTGAAGACGAAGCACACCGTGGGTTGATGGGTGCTGAGGACCGATATTGATAACATATTCATCGTCTGTAAACAACTTGTTCTGCTTACATACGAGATTGCCATCTGCATCGAGTGAATACTCGCAACCATATTCTGGCTCTACATCATCCTCAAGGGTATAAGAGTCGTTGAACTTCCAGTCCTTACGGAATGGATGACCTTTGAAGTCATTGCGCAAATAGAGACGGCGCATATCTGGATGACCAAGGAACTTGATTCCATAGAAATCGAAAACCTCGCGCTCCAACAATTCAGCCACCTTCCATAGGTTGCATACTGTAGGTATCACGAAATCGTTCTCGCCCACTTGCTTAGCAATCATCTTAACGCTTGTGCGCTCATGAGTCTCTGTATTCTCAAGGATATAGATACAGCCAAGACCTTCCTCACCGAAATCCTCACCAACGATGGTTACGAGATAGTCGAAATGCTTCTTATCCTTAAGGTTTGCCATCTCAACGGCAAACTTATCAAATTCAAATACAAGATTATTCAGTTTCATTTGCCTTCCTCCTGTTCTTTTTTAAGGTCTTCAACAAAATCAGCAGGCACCTCTGTCACTACAAGCGGTTTCTTCCAGCCTGATGCAATGGCCTCATTTGAAAGACCAAGCTCACGCTCTTCTTTTGTCTGCTTGTGGTTAGCACCGCCAATGAATTTTTCTATCTTAACCTTACGCTGCAACTGCATCATACCATAGAGAATAGCCTCTGGACGTGGAGGACAACCTGGGATGTAAACATCTACAGGAACGATCTCCTCAATACCCTTAACCACATTGTAGCTTGACTTGAATGGGCCACCAGAGATGGTGCAACCACCAACTGCTACAACATACTTAGGCTCAGCCATCTCATCATAAAGACGCTTGAAAGCAGGAGCCATCTTGTGTGTGATTGTTCCGGCTACCATGATAAGGTCGGCCTGGCGAGGTGAGTTACGAGTAACCTCAAAACCGAAGCGAGAGAAGTCATAACGCGCACAACCAACTGACATAAACTCAATACCGCAGCAGCTGGTACCAAAGGTAAGCGACCACAGAGAGTTTGAGCGTCCCCAGTTAATCATCTGGTCTAATGTGCCCAACACACAGTTAACACCACCCTCGTTAAGCTCTTGCAGCATTGATTCGAGAGTCTCATTGTCCTTAAATTCCTCGTAAGGAATGCTCTTGATACTCGGCTTCTTTATTTCCATTCCAACGCTCCTTTCCGCCATGCATAAGCAAGGCCAAATACCAGTACTAACAAGAAGAATCCGATGCTAAACATAGCCATAACACCGAAATCTTTCACAACTACCGCCCATGGATACAGGAAAACAGTCTCCACGTCGAACACGAGAAATAGAATTGCGAACAGGTAGTAACCTACAGACATAGGAATCCAAGATGAACCACGAGTTGGAATACCACACTCAAAAGGCTCACCCTTTACCTTGTTGTAGGAGCGCGGGCCTATGAGTTTCGCGATTGCATAGGCAGCAACTACCAGCACAATAGCCGTTATCAAAACGGTAATAAACAAGATAAAATACATAAAAATATGATAATATTACAAATTTGTACGCTCAAAAAGCGGATGCAAAGGTACTAAAATTATTGCAAAGAAATGCTATTAATTGCAAAAATATTAGTTATTTGACAGAACATTTGCACAGTTTGCACAATCACCTGCTGTGATAACGCAAAAGTCCGTCCATTGGACTCTGTAATATCTCGCCAACAGTAAAGCCTTCAGCATAAGCTGCTATCATTAATTGTTCCTTGAAATAATACGCCACACTACCTATTGCATTAACTGGAAGATCTTTTCTTCCATATGGCAAAATATTATTACGTAAGAAAGACCGGAAATTATCAACAACCAATGCCGATAGCAAGGGATCTTGAATATGTTTGCCTATAAACAACGACGTTGAAGCGAGAAATCTATTCGCTAATGGTTCACGATAGACCTTACGAATCACATCTGCCATTTCCAGTTTAGACTCGTTGAGATATTCCCGACATAATTTTTCAGATAGTCTACCTTTAAACATGGCATTGAAAAAAAGTTTACCAAGTACAGCACCGCTACCCTCATCACCAAGAATATAGCCCAAGGCTGGGGTATTTTTAAGGACACTATCACCATCAAAAAGACAAGAATTGGCCCCTGTACCCAATATACAGGCAATACCCATATTCCTACCACAAAGAGCCCTTGCTGCTCCCAAAAGATCTGACTCAACAGTTATCTCCTTAACATCTGGGTATGAATTAATTAAAGAACCATGAACAACACTCGCAACTTCGGGACGGCAGCCACTTCCGTAAAAGTATATTTTATCAATATTTACATTAGGCAATTTCGGTTTAAGCTCATTTTTAATAACATTGCCTATTTCTGCTTCAGACTGCGAGAAAGGGTTTATCCCTTGAGTATAAACACGACAAACGACATTTCCACTCTCAGCCAAACACCAATCTGTTTTAGTACTTCCGCTATCTGCTATCAATATCATAGTTAATTTTTCTGCAAAAATATAAAAAAAAAAGCAATATACCAATAAGATGCTGAAATGATTTGCAAGCATCGCTCACATGCTTATGCTCATACCCAAAAAAGCGAGAAATAACGGCACAGTTGCAAATATCCGTGGCTTATTTTTGTAGTATAGGTCTATATTTT